>Ga0209726_10000505_pt1 | contig 72080 bp, 73 predicted proteins | sample Subgrocontami54m_FD_187453 | JGI IMG/M metagenome (GOLD analysis project Ga0209726, IMG submission 187453) | Subsurface groundwater microbial communities from S. Glens Falls, New York, USA - GMW46 contaminated, 5.4 m (SPAdes) (version 3) | ecosystem: Environmental > Aquatic > Deep subsurface >...
TCCGATCTCTGCACCGTCTTGCCCAAATATCTCCCCTCGCGCTCCTTCGTAATGACGGAGTAGTAGATGCGGCCGGCGGTCACGTTGTTGTCTTTCCCCATCGTCTGATCGGTGAAGCGCTCGTAGTGGCCCAGGTCCAAGTCCGTCTCGGCGCCATCGTCGGTGACAAACACCTCGCCGTGCTGGTACGGGCTCATCGTGCCCGGATCCACGTTGATGTACGGGTCCAGTTTTTGAAGGGTCACCTTGAGGCCGCGCGCTTTCAGGAGCAGCCCGATGGAGGCGCACGCGATCCCTTTCCCTAAGCTCGACACCACTCCGCCGGTGACAAATATATATTTAGCCATTATGTTCTCAAGAGTGTTTCCACGCGCTGCAAGTCCTCAGCGGTGTCCACGCCGATGGAATCGTGGGTCGTTTCCAGCACGCGAATTTTGTAGCCGTGCTCCAGCGCCCGCAGTTGCTCCAACTGCTCCGCCTGCTCCAGCGGCGTGCGGGTCAGCGTGGGAAACTGCAACAGAAAATGGCGCTGGTAGCCGTACAGGCCGAGGTGCTTGAAATACGGTGACGAGTGACGCGTGACGAGTGACGAGTCTCGAACAGCCGGAATGGGAGCACGAGAAAAATAGAGGGCATAGCCGTCCTGGTCGACTACCACTTTCACCACGTTCGGATTCGCAAGGTCTTCGGTGCGAGTCAGTGTCGTCATCACCGTGGCCATCGGCACCGCCGGATGCGCCAGGAGAAACTCGGCAATCGCCGCAATCGGCTCCGGATGGATGAGCGGCTCATCGCCCTGAATATTCAGAATCACCTGCGCGTCGAGCTGTCGCGCCACCTCGGCGATGCGGTCGGTGCCGGACTGATGCGCGGAGCCGGTCATCACCGCGTTGCCGCCGAAGCGTCGCACCACGTCCGCAATCCGTTCATCATCGGTGGCCACCAGCACCTCCTCGAGCACGCGCGCCTGCTTGGCGCGTTCGTACACGCGCTGGATCATCGGCCGGCCCGCCACCTGTGCTAAGGCCTTGGCGGGCAGCCGCGTGGACCCATAGCGCGCCGGAATGATCCCCACGACCTTCGCGCCCATGGCCTACCGCTTCTTTCGAACGCGAGATTTCACCTGTGCGGCTTGCGTGGGACGCCGCGCGAGTGCCGCACGGCGCGCCGGTTTGAGTTTTCCATTGCGGCTTGTCGGCTGCACGACGATCCGCTGCGCAGGACGCGGCCGACTGCCGCCGGACGTGGTCGGCCTCTGCAACTTCGCCAGCAGCTCCTGCGGGCTGGCCGTCGCCACGCCGACTTTGCCGACCACAATCCCCGCCGCGTGGTTGGCCAGCACCGCCGCCTCATGCAGCGAGGCACCGATGGCCAGCGCCGTCGTCAGCGTGCCGATGACGGTATCGCCGGCCCCGGCCACATCGAACACCGCCTGGGCTACCGTGGGAATGCGCACGCAGCGCCCGGCCTTTTCGCACAAACACATGCCGTCTTCGCCTAGCGTCATCAGCACCGACTCGGCATTGAGCCGTTTCACCAGCTCGCGGGCGGCCTGAATCACGTCGCGCTCCGTCTCCAACGCGCGGCCGACCATCGCGCTGGCCTCAGCACGGTTGGGGGTGACGACGGTCACGTCTCGATACAAATCAAAATGCTCTTCTTTGGGATCGACCGTAATCAGCTTGCGTTTGGCGCGGGCGAGCGGAATCACCTCTTCCAGCAGCTTGCGGGTGATCACGCCCTTGCCGTAGTCTTCGATGACGATCGCATCAATGGTCTCGAGCTGCTTGCGCACCACGTTCAGCAGCCGCGTCACGACGGAGGGCCCCAGCGGCGCGGGGTACTCGCGGTCGAGCCGCACCACCTGCTGATGGTGCGCGATCACGCGCGTCTTCACGGTGGTGGGCCGCGACGCATCGCGCACCAGGCCGGCCACATCCACCCGGCGTTTGGTGAGTTCATCCACAAGCACATCGCCCCAGCGATCCGATCCGACGACGCCGATCAACTGCACCTGCCCGCCCAGCGCGCGGATGTTATTCGCCACATTCGCGGCACCGCCTGGCATCACCGATTCCGACTGCGCCCACACCACCGGCACCGGCGCTTCCGGGCTGATGCGGGTGACCTGGCCCCAGATGAATTCATCCAGCATCACATCGCCGATCACCAACACACGGGCGCGCGGAAAGGCGTCAATCAGCCGGGCGAGCCGGTCGAGCGTTCGGGGAGAAGCCGTCTCGGTCATAGCGCCTCCGTGACGGCCCGCACGAGCAGCGGAATCAGCAGCTCGTGATGGCCGGTAATGTGCACCGCCGTGCCGCCTTGCAGCGTCGGACGTTTCAGCACGTTTTCCGATGGCCGATAATGGCGAATCATGTCGAAGTCAAAGGCGGTAAAATCGTTCACCGAATGTTTGAGGTTGCGCGCCATGGACACCGCTTTCAAAAACACCTCCGGCAGAATCACCGCCGAGCCGATGTTGCCGACCACGCCGTGCTTCAACGTGGACACCACGCCCACCAGCGTGCGGAAATCGGCCAGCGAGGTTTGGCCGATGGCCGCCCCGTCGGCGGATGATTGTTGATGAATGATGTCGGTGCCGATGGCCACATGCACCGTCGCCGGCACGCCCAGCTCGTGGCAGGTGGCCAGCAGACTGAGCTGCCGATACGGCAGGCGCTTGTTGTTGATCATCGCGCCCACCGCGAACCCTAAGCCCTGCTTGCGCGTAGCGCCGTCGCGAATGGCCTGGTTGATCGTGCGGTGCGTCTCCTCTGCCATGCCAAACGACCCATCGGCCAGCGCCTCCGCCACATCCTCGGACGTGGAGCTCATGTACGCCAACTCGAAATCATGGATCACGCCAGCACCATTGAGCGCGATGGCCGTAATCACCTTCCGGCGAATCAACTGGATCAGCAACGGGCTGAGGCCGACTTTAATGACGTGCGCGCCGAACATCCACAGCACCGTCTTGCGCTTCCGGTGGGCTTGCACGATCGCGTCCACCACCACGCGCAATTGCTTGGCGGCTAAGAGATCCGGCAGCGACTCATAAAACTCTTGGAAGGAACCGCCTTTTCGACAGGGACGCGCAAACGCCGCCAGGCTGACTGTGCTGCGGCGTGAGGCGAGCGGATAGGTCTTGAGCTTGGCAATATCCAGGGTTGGCACGGATAGATTGTACCGAAGGCCCGCCGCCCCGTCAACCCCACCGTCTTGGGGCGGGAACAGAAGCGGAAAAGTAAGCAACAGAACGCAGCATGACGCGAATTTATGCGTCCAGCGCGCCGTAGCGTTTGAGGAATTGGCGGTCTTTGGGGGCGGGGGAATGTAGGAAGGGCGCGGCGGAGCGGAAGACCTCGTCGGGGGCGAGGGTGGAGAGCGGCTCACGGCAGAGGACGACATCGCGCGGGCCCAGCGGCCTCCAGCGCTCCGGGTTCACCCCGGGCTGCGTGCGGCCAAACAGCGCGATGACGGGTGTCCCCTGCGAGACGGCCACATGGACCGGGCCGGAATCATTCGAGACGAGCAGCCGCGCGCGCGCAAGCAGCGCCGCAAGCTCCTGCAGATCGAACACGCCATCGGCGCGCAGCGGGGCAGCACGCATCGCGCGTGCGACGGCCTCACAGTCGGCCGCACCATCGGCTCCTGCGACCAACACGACGCGCACGTGCGCTTCACTCAGGAGCCGATCCGCTAATTTCGCAAACGCCTCGGCCGGCCAGCGCTTTTCTGGCCCGCTGGCGCTCGGATGGAGCGCCACGATCGTCTCGTCGGCGCCGACATGCTGTGCAACCAGCCAGCGCTCCATGGACACACGCGCGCGCTCGGGACACCGCATCGTCGGCACACGGGGCATACCGTCGCTCGGCACGCCGGCGGCTGAGAGCAGTGTGAGCGTATAGTCACGCTCGTGCATGCGGCCTTCCTGTTTAGTGTGCGGCAGGCGGCGCGTGAGCAGCCACCCGCCCTTGCGATTCCAGCCGATGCGCTGTGGAATACCGGCGAGGGCGGCGATCCAATGCGAGCGATGAGTCGGATGGAGAATCAGCGCGGTGTCAAACCGCGCCCGGCGCAGCCGCCACGCAAACAGCACGGTGGCGAGCCACCCGCGATGCGCGCCGTCTTTTTCATACACGAGCAGCTCGTTCAGCACCGGATGGCCTTCAAGGAGTTGCTGACAAGGCGGGCGCACCAGCATGGCGATGAACGCGGATGGATAGGCGGCGCGCAATGCCGCCAGCGCCGGTGTTGAGAGCAGCACGTCGCCGATGCGGTCAAGCCGGATGACGAGTATGCGCTGAGGTGGCATGGAGCATTGTTGACGCGGCAGCAAACACTTCATCGGTGTTGATGAACCGCATGCACTCGTGATGGAAGCGGCACAGCGCCTGCTCGCACGGCGCGCAGAAGAGCCGCCGCCGAAGGACGCGATCACGCGCACCGGTGGGGCCGTACTTGCTCTCATCGGTCGGGCCGAAGAGCGCGAGCACCGGCGCGCCGACGGCGCCAGCGAGATGCAGCGAGGCCGAATCGTTCGTCAGCACCAGCGCGCTGCGCTGCATGAGGGCAGCGACCTGCGTGACGGTGGTCGAGCCCACCGCCGTGTGGGCGCGATGGGTCATCTGCTCGCGGATCTCGTTGATCAGCTCACCCTCAGCCGGCTCGCCGCTGAAGACGACCGCTACCCCCTCCTCGGCCATGAGCCGATCGGCGACCTGCGCGAATCGGCCCCCGTCCCACCGTTTGATATGGCTGCGCGCGCCCGGACAGATCACCACCAGCCGCTTCGCGGCATCGACTCCCCAGCGCGTCATCAGACGCCCAATCCACGTCACATCGTCTGGACTGATCCAGATGGCGTGCGGAGTGCGGCGTGCGGAGTGCGGCGTGTTCATTCCGCATTCCGCATTCCGCATTCCGAACTTGCTGAACGTGCGAGCAGGAAGTTGCATGTGGAGACGCCAGAGATGGCGGTCGCGCATATGATGGAGCGCGCGTGGCACCGGCCGCACATAGCGCCACGCGCGCCAGGGCCGCCAGAAGAACGGGAGCACCGTCTGACGCAAATCGATGAGCGCCTCAGGGCGCTGCTGCCACAGCCACAGCACCAGCCGCAGCCGGCCGCGCCATCCGGCGAACGCCTCCATCGTCACGAGCTGACGAACGCGAGGGTCGCGCTCAAACAGGGCGCGCGCCCGTTCGCCGACGAGGAGTGTGAGCGCCGCGTCGGGGGCCATCTCATGCAGCGCCTGAATCACCGGGCTCATCAACACGGCGTCGCCGATGTTTGACAACCCGATGACCAGGATGCGCTGCGGTGCGCTCATGCGTCCCGATGCAGCAATTGACAGGCTGCCGCATACACTTCGTCGACTGTGATCGAAGCCATGCCGGCAGCGCCGGGGTGATTCGGGTGCAGGCACGGGATGCGCGGGCAGCAGTCGGCATGATGGATGACCCGGGTCAGCGCCGGATCGCCCAGCGGCCCGGTGAGTGCTGGCGAAGTGGGGCCGTACAGTCCCACGATGGGCCGCCCCAGCGCCGAGGCCGCGTGGAGGACGCCAGTGTCGTTGGAGATCACCAGCGCGGCCCGCTCCATGCACGCGGCCATCTGGCGAAACGTCGTTCGGCCGACCAGGGTGGCAGAGGGCTGCGTGAGATGCCGGCACACCTGCGCAACCAGCGCCTCATCCTCCGGCCCGCCGGTGATCAGCACCGCCAGGTCAGGATTCCGCAGGCGATTCGCCACGTCGGCAAACCGCTCCGGCAGCCAGCGCTTGTGCGCCCAATTCGCGCCGGGATGCAGGAGGATGAATGCCTTCCCTTCTTCGACGCCGTGTTGCTGCAACAACTCGCGCGCCCGCTCTCGTTCTTCCGCGCTGGTGGCATAGGTATAGCGGCCGTGCAGCTGATGAATCCCCAACGGATCCAGCAGCCGCAGATACGCCAGCCCCTTATGCATCGGCGCCGTCGGCGGCTCCACCGGATCGGTGAGCAGCCAGCCGCTTTTCGCGTTCGCAAACCCGATGCGCCGGGGAATGCCGGCGCAGGCGAGCAGGAGCGTGCGCGACAGACTGCGACGCAGCATGAGCGCGGTATCGAAGCGCGCCGTCTGCAATTGCGTCAGCAAGCTCAGGTGGCCCAGCAGCGGCGGGTACCACTGATCATTCAAATTGATCAGTTCATCGAGCTGCGGATGCGCCTCCAGCACCTCGCAGGCTCGGGTCACGCCGAGCGCGGCGATATACGCGTGCGGATGGGACGCGCGCAACAGGCCGATCAGCGGCGTGGTAAACAGCACCTCGCCGTACCAATTGGGGAGCACGACCAGCAGACGCTCAGCGGGGCCGAATCGCTTCGCCATACACCTGCTCCACCTGCGTGATCATCCGCGCATCATCATAACGCGCCTGGGCGATAGCCTGAGCCTGGGCGCCCAGCGCGCGCGCCCGCGCCGGATCGCGCAGCACCTGCACCAGCGCCTCGGCCAGGCGGTGCGGATCGTCCGGCTCCACCAGCACGCCCACGCCGGCTTCCTCCAACACCCACGGCGCCCCGCCGCCCCGGCGAATCGCGACGATCGGCCGCGCGCTAGCCATCGCCTCCAACAGCGATAACCCGAAGCCTTCCTGGGTGGCCGGTAAAAACACGAACAGATCCATCACCGACAGCGCGACGCGCGTGTCCGGCAGCGACCCGGCAAATCGCACCGCGTGCGCCAGACCCTGCTGCGCCGCCAGCCGTTCCAGGCGCGCCCGATCGTCCCCATCGCCGACGATCAGCAGCGTCGCCTGCGGGATCTGCGCCAGCACCTCGCGCAGGCTCGCGAGCAACGGCGCCACGCCTTTGCTCTCGACCAGCCGTGCGACGGTGCCGATCACCGGCCCCCCGTGAACCAGCCCGACCTGCTCGCGAAATGGCTGCTGCTCGCGCGCCTCCACCGGCTGCGCGAAGCGCGCCGTCTCAATGCCGTGCGGAATCAACCGAATCCGATCGGGCGGCACGCGAAACACCTCGCGCAGATGCCGGGCCACCGGCTCGCTGATGGCAATCGTCAGGCGCCCGGTGCAGGGCCACAGGCGCCGGCCGAGGCGCCGACGATAAAAACCGTGCCACGTGGTGACGTACGGAAGACCGGTGCGCCTCCAGAGCGCCTGCGCGGCCACCTGGGCGACGCGCGTATGCGCGTGGATCAGATCGACCGGCTCATCGAGGAGATGGCGGCGCACGCGCCACACGGTGCGCGCCACCGCCAGGCTGCACTCGGCACTGGTCTGCAGCGGCACGCGCCACTGCGTGACGCCCGCGCGAGCCACTCGCTCGCTCAGCAGCCCCGCGTCTGAGGCGATGATCACCTGATGGCCGCGCGCCTGCAAGCCCTCGGAGAGCCGCACCACATACGTGGTGATGCCCCCGACGTTCAGGTGCGAGGTGAGCTGGAGGACGCGCATGCGTCGCATAATGCCGCCGTGGCGGCGTACACTTCCTCGACGGTGATCTGTTTCATGCAGGCATGGGTGATCGTCTTGCACCACGTGGAATAGCAGGGACTGCACGGCACCAGGTGGCGCATCACCTGCACCGTCGCTCCGCGCGGCACATGCCGCGCCGGATCGGTGGGGCCAAACAGCGCCACCGTCGGCGTGCCCACCGCTGCGGCCAGATGCAAGGGGGCCGAATCGCCCGTCACGAAGACGCGGCAACGACGAATCAGACACGCCAGATCGAGCCAACTCGTCTGCCCCATGAGGCTGACCGGCGGAGGGTTCGCCGCGGATCGAATCGCCTCGGCCAGCGGCTGTTCCTCGGCGCTGCCGGTTAAGATGACCTGCGCTCCGTAGGTGTTGAGGCGGTCGCAAAGCGCGGCCCATCGCTCCACCGGCCAGCGCTTCGTCTTCCAGCGAGGGCTGGCTCCCGGATGCAATCCGATCAGCGGCCTGGCGGCATCCGGCGCGGCCGAGGCGAGCAGGTGCTCGGCGCGCTGCCGATCCTCCTCCGATGGCCAGACTTCCAGCGCGTCGCCATCCGATCTCACATCGGCGGCGCCGAGCACCTGCTGTTGATGCGCGATCGGATGCATCGGCATCTGCGGCAGCGGCACGGCGCGATTCAGCAGCCGGCCCCAGCGACGGGCATAGCCCACGCGCACCGGAATGCGCGCCAGCCAGGCCAGCGCGTGCGTCAAACGGCTGTTGTGCAGATCAATCGAAAGATCCGCCTGGGCTCGGCGCAGCCGCTTCAGCAGCCGCCATCGGCCCCACCAGCGCCTGCCCGCGCCGAACCAGGTGAGGCAGGCGGGCCCGGCCTTCGCCGATTCGTCCAACACGAGCACCTCATCCACATGCGGACAGCGGCTCACCAAGGCCTGCACCCGGCGGCCCACGACGAGACGAATCGTCGACTCTGGAAATCGCCGGCGGATCGCGCGCAGGCTGGGGCTGGCCAGCACCACATCGCCCGCCGCGCTGAGCTTCCAGACGACCACCCGGGGCTTCGTGAGCGCCTCACGATAGACCGTTTCGGTGCGCTCGACCATCTGGTCGAGGCTGTAGCGCTCCTCGACGCGCCGGCGCGCCTGATCGCTGCAGCGCTGCCGCAGCGCCTCATCGCCCAACAGGCGCTCGATGGCCCGGGCTAAAGCCGAAGGATCGCGCGGCGGCACCAGCACACCGGTCACTCCGTCTTCCACAATCTCACCCAGCGCTCCGATGCGCGAGGCGATCACCGGCACGCCCACCGCCTGCGCTTCAATCACGCTGCGCCCAAACGACTCCGGATAGGTGGAGGGCACGAGGATCGCATCCAGGGAGGCCAAGCAGGCGGGAATCTCTCGCTGGATCGGCAGCCACTCGATCGATCGGCTCACGTCGAGCGTCCGGGCGAGCTGCTCAAGCCGCTGCATCAGTTTCGTGGGCGGCTCGGTCGCCGCGCCCACCAGCACCAAGCGCACGGACAGGCCGCGGCTGACCAGTTGATGCAGCGCCCGAATCGCCACCTCATGGCCCTTCAGCGGACTGGGCCGGCCGATCACGCCCAGACGCCATGGGCCCTCACCGTGCGCATGCGGCGCGCGCCGCGGGAACTCCGACAGATCCACCCCGCGCGGGATCACGCACAGCCGCTCCGGCGGCACATGAAACTGGTCGATCAAATAGCGGCCGAGGACGTGCGAGGGCACGATGACGGTGCGGCCCCATGTCATCACGCGCGAGGCCGCATGCGGCGCATAAAACCCGTGGCACGTCGTGAGAAACGGCCGCTGCGTCCATCGGGCGGCCGCATAACCGATCCATCCCGGCACGCGCGAACGCGCGTGCACCAGCTCGATGCCGGTGTCGCGGATCAGTTGGGCCACCGCGGGCATCATCGCCGCCATGCTCACCGGCGATTTCCGATCCACCGGCAGCGTGTAGTGCATCGCCCCCGCGGCGCACACCGCCTGAACCAGCGGCCCGCCGGCAGACACGACGCTCACGCGATGGCCCCGGCGGATCAGGCCCTTGGCCAGATCCGCCACGCCGCGTTCGACTCCGCCGACATTCAAGGTGGGCAGCAATTGAAGGATGTGCATGATGAAGAGTGCCTACAGTAGGCGCGCGATGGCAGACTCGATCCTCGCGTAGCTGTCGAGGCGACGCACCGGCTGCCGATCGGAAAGCGCACGCTGAATCGCATGGCTCACCTCCGGCAGCGGATGGCTGCGGGCATAGCCGCCCTCGGCCAGCACGCGAATGTAGCGCTGCGCCTTCGTCAACCCGCCGCAGCCGGCGTGCCGCAGCGGCAACCCGACGACGATCACGCGCTTGCCGCTGGCGCACGCCTCAGACACCATCGAAATACTCTCCCCCGTCACGACGATCACATCCGCCCAGCCCAGCATCCCCTCGAGCGTATCATTGAGCTGATCACGACCGGCCAAGAGCAGTAAGCCGCAGCGAGGATGCGCGGAGAGCCGCTCCGACAGCAGCCGCTCCACCGCCGAGCCGGTGCGGCGCGATGTCGTCACCGCGCACGTGCCATGCACCTCCTCGCAGGCGGCCAGCACCTGGCGCACGAGCGCATCCGCAAAGCCGGCGGTGAGCTGATAGTCGTCGGTGCTGCCGCCCAGCAGCACGGCGATCACCGGACCGTGGCCGGTGGCTCGAACACGCGGATGCGCGCGCAGGCGCTCGCGGGCCTGCGCAAGCGACTCGCTCGTGATGGACGACAGCGCCCCCTCGATGCGCACCACGTTGGCTCGCGGGCGCACCGCATCATGGAGCGGGACCACGACGAGATCAAACCGGCGCAAGGCAATGGGGGCGGGCTTCATCACCGCCACCGATTTCGCGCGGTAGACAGCAGCGAGCAGCACATTCACCGGCGCGGTAGCGGCCCCGCAGGAGACGATCACCTCCGCCCCGGTGGCCATCGCCGCCTTCCAACACGCGCGGGTGAGACTCAGCCGTGCGCACGCCAGGCTGCCCCATCCGCGCGGCAACAGCCACGCCCACAGCAGCGCCAGCGGCCGTCCGATCAGCGGCCGATAGCGCACGTCCACCACCTGCTCGCGGAGATCCGTGCAGTGCGCGCGCATCGCCTGCACCACCGCCAGCGATTGCTTCACATGGCCGGCTTTGCCATCGCTGAGCACCATCACGCGCCGCGTGGGCGTGTGTTTCCAGCGCTTGTGCAGCCACAGCCACTGGGCCGGATCCCGCCGGATGCGGCGCGCGAGCACCTGCGCAAATTGCTCGATCCCCCAGCGCAGCACCTCATCTTTGCGGCCGGCCTGCTGCGAGCAATCGATCGGCGGCTCAAAGACAATGCGATGAAACGGCCCGCGCCGCCTATGCACCAGCACGGGAACGATGAGGGCCCGGCTCAGGCGCGCCAACTCAAACGGGCCGGTCGCAAACAGCGCCGGACGGCCGAAAAAATCGATGAAGAGGCCGTGGCGGCTGGCCTGGTCGCCCACGATCCCCACGAGCTGCCGCTGTTCCAGCGCACGCAGCACTTGGCGGCTGGCCATCCCCTTATGCACGATGCGGCAGCCCTGTGATTCGCGATACGACACCAGCAGGCGATACAGCCGCGGGAGGTTCGTTTGGACTCGCGCGACCGCGACCACCGGATGGCCGATGAGCGCGCAGGCCAGCGATGAGAGTTCCCAATTGCCGAAGTGCGCCGTCAAACACAGCACGGGGCGGCCCGAGGCGATGGCCGCCTCCAAGTGCGGCAGGCCGACCCACTTCACATAGCGCTGCACATACGCGCGATTGAGCGCCGGCACGCGCAACATCTCGACAAACCCCATGCCAAGCTGTCGGAACACCTGGCGGACGATTCGACGGGCCGCGGCGGGCGAGAGCCGCGCGCCGAAGGCAGCTTTCAGATTGAGATAGCCCAAGCGGGCGCGCGACGGGGAGCACCAACGAGCCACCTCGCCTAGGCCGGCCCCGATGGGAGCACACAGCCATGGCGGCAGACGGCAGAACAGCCACCCGAGCGCCCTAACGGCCGCACACGCGAGCCAATCGAGCATCCACCAACTCCTGACCGCTTAAGAGACGCATCTCGACGTGCAACACCCACACCGGCAGCGGCGGGGTGTGCGCCTGCCAGAACGGACGCAGGCGAATCGCATCTTTCTCCGTGGTGAGCAGCGCCTCGGCCTCTGAGGAGGCGGCTTGCCGCGCAATCGCCGCCCACTCCTCGGCCCGGTAGCGATGGTGGTCCGGGTAGCGCACCGTACCGACGAGGGAGGCGCCCAAGCGCCGCAGTGTTTCTTCAAATCCTTCCGGATCACCGATGGAGGAGAGCGCGCTCACCTTCCGGTCGACGAGACGATCGAGTGCTACCGCCTCATGCGTCACGTCGTCGGAGAGGCCGGAGGGTTCATGCGAAGCCGTTGCGATGATCGCCTCCGGGTGGATCGCTTTGAGCCGCTCCTGCATCGCCGCCAGCATCGAGAGCGTCTGGTCCGCCTTCGTAATGATCAGGATGTCGGCCCGCCGCAACGCCCGGAGCGGTTCGCGCATCGGCCCGCGGGGCAACAGCGCCCAGCCGCCCAGCGGCATCCGCGCGTTGATCAGCACCACGTCGCAATCGCGATGCAGCCGGCGATATTGGAACCCGTCATCGAGAATCAGCGCCTGCGCCTGGAAGCGTTCGCACGCCTGCGCGCCCGTCTGTTCCCGTCGACGGCCCACCAGCACCGGCACGCCGGGCAGACGCGCGGCCAGCAGTTGCGGCTCATCGGCCAAGCCGTCCTGACCGGGAATGGGCTGGCCATCCAACAACAGTCGGTTGCCTTCCCGCACCAGGGCATACGGCCCTCTCAGGCGCCCGCCATAGCCTCGTGAGAGGATGGCCACGCGCGTGCCCAACCGTTGAATGTTGTTCGTGAGGAGCTCGACACAGGCGGTCTTGCCCGTGCCGCCCACCGTCAGGTTGCCAACGCTGATGACCGGACACCCCAGGCGCACCGGCTTCGCCCACCCCTGGTCGTAGGCATGATTGCGCGCTGCGACACCCAGCTCATAGAGCAAGGCCCCGCCCTGCAAAGCGCTTCCGAGCACGGTGTCCGAGCACGTGTGTGGTTGGCTCGTGGTGGCCAGACGCCACCACGCGTCATGGAGGGACTGCCGCATGGTGGACTCTATTCTACGTCGTCGAGCAGGGGGTGTCTAGAAGGAGTTACGACAGGAGCGGCTGGAGCGCCTCAAGCGTGCGGCTGGCGGCCCCGGTGGTGCGCTCGGTAATCGCTTTGGCTTTCTCGCCCATGGTGCGGGCCTGATCGGCGTCGGCCAACAGCTCCCGCAGGGCGGCCGTCAATTCGTCGGCCACGCGCAACTGGCGGGCCGCTTGCGTGCTCACCAGTTGGGTGGTCACCTCGGCGAAGTTGTGCATGTAGGGCCCAAAGACCACGGGTTTTCCAAGGCTCGCGGCCTCTAAGGGATTTTGCCCGCCATGCGGAATCAAACTGCCGCCGATAAACACCACGCTGGCCAGCCCGTAATAAAGAGGAAGCTGGCCCATCGTATCCACCAGGCCGATGTCCCAAGGGGCGGAGGCCTCCCCAGTCGAGAGGCGGATGACTTGCAAACCGGAACGCTGCAACAGCGCCTCCACCTCTCCCACGCGCTCGAGATGGCGCGGGGCAATCACCAGCCGTAGCGACGGATGCTCGGCACGCAGTGTCCGATAGGCGTCCAGCACCGTGTCTTCTTCGCCGCGATGGGTGCTGCCGGCCACCAGGATTTTTGCATCGCCGTGCAGACCGAGCCGCACGGCCAACTGGGTGACCTGCTCCGGGCTTGGTCGCGCGCCGAGGCTGGCATCCCACTTCATGTTGCCTAACACGCGCACCTTCTCGGGTGCCGCGCCGAGGCCCAGCAGCCGATCCGCATCGGCCTGGCTTTGCATCAGGAAGAGGGCCACGCGATCCAGCATCTCCTTCAGCAGCGGTGTCACCAGCCGATAGCGCCGGAAGGCGCGGTACGAGATGCGCCCATTCACGACGGCAATCGGCACGCCGCGCGCCTGCGTCAGCGCGATCATCACCGGCCACAGTTCCGACTCCATCAGCAGCAGCACCCGCGGCTGAATGGTCTGAAGCGCTCGCTGCACGCACCCTCGCAGGTCCAGCGGCGCGTAGATCACGGTGCCCTCCTCGCCCACCGCCTGCTGCGCCACGCCAAAGCCTGTGGCCGTCACGGTGGAGATCACCAGCGGCGCGCGCGGATACCGCTGGCGCAACATCGTCAGCAGCGGCCGCGCCGCCTGCACCTCGCCCACGCTGACCGCGTGTACCCAGATCGCCCCGCCGCCGCGCAGCCGCTCGCGCACCGCCTCGGGGTAGCGCCCCAGCCGCATCGCCCAGCCAGGGTGCGGCAGCCGCCTCCGCCACAGCGCCTTTGGCAGATACAGCACAAACGCGATCACGAGCAGCAGTTCGTAGAGAATCCACATATTACTTTTTCCACACGACTCAGCCTTCACTTCCTGTTTTTTTGGAACGGGGACTGGCTCCGCCGAAGGCGGTGCCTGTCCCCGCGCTTACCAGGCGGCCTCAAAAATTAGAATGTCCCCTATTCCCCTAGCGTATAGGATTCTGTTCCAAATATGCCAGCCCGGATCAGCGAGGCGGGCCGACGCAGGAGGCCTCCGGTTTTCCCGGAATTCCTAAGGAAGCCCAGACAGCCAATCACTGGCCGTCCGAACGCTGATCTCCATGTCGCCGCGCCGGTCGCGGCGGGACACTCCGGGACGATTCACCAGTTGGAGCGCTGGAATCTTGAGCCGTTCCTGGAACTTGCGCAGCGCAGGCGCGGCCTCGGTGTCGGCTTCCTTCGCCTCGATCAACAGCCACGGCCGGCGGCGCTCGGTGATCAGGAAATCGACTTCCTGGCCGTCTTTGTTTCGGATATAACAGAGATCATAGACCCCCCACCCCCACTCGTTCCAGTGGGACACCGCCCTCCAGAGTTCAACGGCCACCATGTTTTCGAACCGCACGGCGGGAGACTCGATTTGCGGGTAATCGTAGAGATACAGCTTCGCCTGCTTTTTGAGGCCCCGCGCGATTTTGTGAAACCAGGGCCGCAATCGAAAGCACAGGTAGAATCGCTCGAGCGTTTCCATCCACGCTTGCACGGTCTTGAAGCTCACCTCGATGTCCCGGGCCAGGCTTTCGATCGACAGCGGACTGCCCGCTTTCGAAGGGAGCAAGAGCGACAAAGCCTCCAAATCGTCCAGCCGCTTGAGATCGGTGGCATCACGGATGTCTTCGCGAATGAGCTGCTGGTGATAGCTGGACGACCAGCGGCGATACACCTCCGGCGTGTCCGCGAGAAACGGCTCTGGGAACCCGCTCCGCTCGCCCAATTGCTTCCACAGACGGCCGCCGCGGTCATCCGGCGGGGGCGCATCGAGCGGATCGCGCCGGAGGTCCTCGATGGAACGCCGCCGGTTCATCAGTTCCGCGATCGTGAACGGCCAGACGGAGAACATAAAATACCGGCCGGCGAGCGAATCTCCTCCCCGTTGAAACATGTTAAGCCGCCCGCTGCCGAGGACCAGAAAGCGGTAGCGATCCGCATGCGCATCGTAGATGCCTTTCAGGTAGTTTTTCCAGCGGCGGTACTTGTGGATTTCATCCAGCACGATGAGCGGCGCTTCGGCAGACGGGTGATCCACGGCGGTGAAAAAGGAGGGATTCTTCAGCAGACGCGCCCGATCTTCGCGAATATCCCAATTGACATACAGGGACGCGGAATAGCCCTTCGCGACCGCTTTGGCCAGGGTGGTTTTCCCCGCCTGACGGGGTCCGGACATGAAGACCATCGCCTTGGAACGCGCCAAGGCGTCCGCAAGCGCTCGGTAAAGCGACCGTTCCATCATATGACGATTATACCGTGAACTCCAAAATAGTCAAGACTATTCTGGTGTACACTACAAAATAGTCTTCCATCGCCACCAGCAACGGTACCGCGAAACTGCAGCGCCGTTCCAAACGCGCCAGCCCAGATCAGCGAGGCGGGGCTGTAACATCCTTTAGCCTCACGGGAAGGATGTCTTGTGGCATCGAAATTCAGACGAACTGAACCTTTACTTCTTTGCCGAGGGCGTGGGCAAGTTTCACGAGGGTGCGGAGCGACAAGCTCCCGTTTTTTGGACTTTCCAAGCGGGACACCATCTGCTGGGACGTATGGAGTCGTCTGGCGAGCGTTCGCTGCGTCAAACGCTTCTGTGTCCTGAGCCGAGCAATTTGAATGGCCAGTTCCGCACAGACGCTCTCTTCTTCGTAGGCCTTTCGGAAAGCAGGATCCTTGAGTTGTATTTTCAGGTAATCCTGAAAGCGCCGCACACCCTTCATAGATGAATTATTCCTCGTTCCACGAACAGAACTTCGTATTCAGCCATGAACAAGATTACACTATTTTTAGTGTATTGTCAACCTTATCCAACATTCCATACGTGACGTGCCTGCCCCGGCCTTTGGCCGAAGCGGGCCGTGGCCAGCCCCGATCAGCGAGGCGGCGCAAGCCCCTGCGGCTTGTTTTGCTTCGCCCAGCGAAGCAAAACAGCGGGGGGATTATTTGGGCCGCCTCCGACGTCACGAAATAGTATTGTGGCACCGGAATTTGAGGCCGCGCACGCCCAAGCGTGTCAACACCTCCGCAATAGGGTTGCACAACGTCACAAGATTAGAACCCGCAAAGAGAAGCCCCACGGCCCGGCGTTTTTGGTCAAGCACTAACGAGCCCGAATCTCCGCCCTGGGACATGGCGCTGGTGAGGATCTGGTTTCGGAATAAAGCGGTTTTGCCGTCGTAATCCACTCTGACCGTCGCGTGCACGTCCTTCACTTCGCCCAGCGTGTGATCGGTGGTGCGGCCCGTTTTTTGGATCACAAGGCCCCGCGTCGCTTTGGCCGTGCCGGTTGGTATTCCAATGGAGGAAATTTCAGGCGACACGTCTGTGTCGTGCAGAGGGCGGGCCACGGCCGCGTCCACCGTGTTGGCCGTCTTGCCGAAGCCGATCGTCACCCATCGTTCGAGCTCGGCCATCGTGTCTCGTGGGGGCTTCCCCCCATCTGCTGCCCCCGGCTGAAGCACCGCATCTCCTTTATGTGCCTTGTTCGAGTTGGCGAGGACGTGGTTATTGCTCAAAATCAACGCTTTGCCGGTCTGTGCGTCCTTCACGAGACACCCGAGCGTCCCGGCCGTGATCCGGAAATGCCCGATGGAGGCCCCGCCACGGGCCGGCCGAGCTCTCATGCGGTTGGACGCAAGGGACCGGATGATGCCGACCTCCTCCACATCGGTTTCGACCTCGGAGATGACGGGGGAAACCAGATCGCTCTTGGAGAGGCGCGCCTTCGCGACCTTTCGTTCGACATAGACCTTCAGACTCATCCTACCCGTGCGCTTGCCGTCCGTGATCTTCTCACCAATGCCCACCCCGACCACATGGGACTTCTTCAGCAGCTTTCTCTCGCTGTGTTTCAGCACGTTGAAAATTTTCTCCGTCGTCTTTTTTTTCATCCTCCCATCCCCCTGTCCCCTCCGGCCATTCAATCAGGCCGTTGGGTTATTCGTCTATTTCCACTTCAAACTGACACTCGCAGCGCTCGCAGGTGTAGACCAATCGCTCGTACCGCATGGTCACCAGCCGTGTGTCGAGGCTCTGGCATTTCGGGCATGGCACTGGAGGCCGCCAGGTTTCCGGTTCTTCCGGCGGCAGTTCCTCCCCTTCCTCGAAAAAATCCTCGCTCAGCACACCCACGGCCCTCTGCTTGCCACTTCCCCTCCCCCGCCCCGCCATTCAGTCCTAAACCCTTGACGCAATAGAGGTGATTTCAGACTCAGTGAAGGCTCGCAGGGTCTGCGAGGTGAGATTGCCCAGGGACCCCACCTTCATCATCAGTGCTGCAGCCGTCTCGTCATCCGGCGCCTCCATCGTCAGCACGACGTCATGGTGGCCCAGGGTCCAGTAGATGTCTTTAATCTTCACGCCCAGCGCACTGGCCGTATCCCGAAACGTCTTCGCCCGCTTCGGCGTATCTTTGACCGCCCGGATCCCCTGATCCGTGAACTTGGCCAACACCACATACCATGCCATTCTCCCCTCCCGCATTCAGTAGAGTGTCCCTCAATTTTTGTTTTGGCGGCGGAGCCAACAGTTGACGGATCGCCTCGAACAGATTGTGAATGGCGTGGTCGTGCCCCTCCAATTTTCGTTCCAACTCGGCCAGCTTGTGGGCTAACACCGCGTTCGACGCAAGCATCTCGCGCAGCCGCACAAAAGCCCGAACGACCTGAACGCTCATCTCAACCGCCCGCGGACTCTTCAACACCATCGCCGCCATGATGGCGCCGTGTTCCGTAAAGGCGAACGGCAACGTCCTCCTGCCGCCTCGTTCTATTTTTGACATCGCAAATTGCGATGTCAAAGCTCGATCCTCCTCTGGTGTCAATTGGAATACAAAATCGTTCGGAAAGCGCGCTTTGTTTCTCTTCACTTGTTCGTTTAGTCGCCGTGTCACCACGCCGTAGAGTACAGCCAAATCAGCCGCCAAGATGACTTTGTGACCCCTGATCAGATGAATGGATCGCTCGATTCGCTCCACCGGAACGGTCAGGGCGTATCGTTCAGACGTCTTAAGACGCATGGTTGAACCTCTTCGATTGATCCCCGAGTGTGGGGGTGAACGGTTCCATTGCTTGATTGTAGCAAACACCACTGGCACTCGGAAGCCCGAATGCCCGTCCTGAACACTCGTTCAGTCCCCCTCCCTGAGCTTAGGCGCGGGGATGGGCTTGGTCGTACGCCTTCTTCAGGCGCTGGGGCGTGATGTGGGTGTAGATTTGCGTGGTGGAGAGGCTGCGATGGCCCAGCAGCTCCTGCACGCTGCGCAGATCCGCGCCCCGATCGAGCAAGTGCGTGGCAAAGCTGTGCCGCAGGCTGTGCGGGCTCAGCGGCAGCGGTAAGTCCACTTGCCGCGCGTAGCGCTGAAACAACCGATCCACCTGCCGCACCGTCAGGCGCGTGCGCTTCTGGCTGACAAACAGGGCGGCCGGGGTGAGCAATTTTTTCGGCCGCGCGGCCACGTAGCGTTTCGCGGCGGTGAGGGCAGTCTGGCCCACCGGGCAGAGCCGCTCACGCTTGCCCTTCCCGCGCACGATGATCGTGCCGGAAATCTCCTCCACGTCTTCCAGATTCAGCCCCGTCAGTTCGCTGACCCGCATCCCCGTGGAGTAGAGCGTCTCCAGGATGGCGCGATCGCGCAGCCCCTGCCACGCATCAGCCGGCGGCGCGCCGAGCAAACGCTTGACCTGTTCCTCATCGAGAAACCTCGGCAGATAGCGCTCCAGCCGCGGGCTGGGAACCACCGCGGCGGGGTTATGTGCCAGCAGCCCATCGCGGCAGAGCAGCCGAAAAAAACTGCGCACGCACGAGAGCCGGCGCGTAATGGTGCGCTTGGTGTAGCGCTTGGTGCTCTGGTCGGCGAGAAAGCCGCGTACATCCAGCGGGCTGATCTGCCGGAGCGGTTTCTGCCCCACCTGCTTGAAAAACACGGCGAGGTCGTCGCGATAGTTGCGCAGCGTGTAGGCGGAAGCGTTGCGCTCCACGCGCAGGTAGTTCAGAAACCGCTCAACCGCTTGTGGGGGACGCGTCTGATGGCCCTGGCGCGCTGGGAAGCCGGCGCGCCGTGAAGGTGCACGTCGGATACTTGGAGCAGCCATAGAACACGCGCCCCCGGGCTTTGCGCTCGACGAGGTCGCCGCCGCAGTCTTGCTGCGGGCATGTCACGCCGGTGGGCACCGGTTTGGCATTTTTACAGGCGGGATAGTCGGAGCAGCTCAGGAATTTTCCGAACCGGCCCCACTTGATCACCATCGGCTTGCCGCACTTCTCGCACACGTAGTCGGTGGGGATCACCTCGCGCTTGACCTCGCGCATCTGCTCGTGGGCGGTGGTCACTCTGGCCGAAAACGGCGTGTAGAAATTCCGCACGACCGACACCCACTCGAGATCCCCTTCTTCGATGCGATCGAGATTCTCTTCCATCTCAGCGGTAAATTTCAGATCCATCACTTCGGGAAAATGCTCGATGAGCAGATCGGTCACGAGTGTGCCCAGGTCCGTCGGCACCAGGCTGCCGCCGGTGCGGCGCACGTAATCGCGCGAGACGATCGTCTGGATCGTCGGGGCGTAGGTGCTGGGCCGGCCGATGCCCGCCTCCTCGAGCGCTTTCACCAACGAGGCATCGGTATACCGCCGCGGCGGCTTCGTGAAATGCTGCCCCGGCACGCAGCGCACGAGCGTGAGCGGATCACCCTTGGCCAGCGGCGGCAGCAGCCCCTCGGCCGGCTTGTCGTCGTCGCGCTCTTTCTCTTCACTCTCTTGGTAGACCTTCGTCCATCCCGCGAAGAGACTCGTGCGGCCCGTCGCCTTCAACTGATACGTGCCGGCCGTAATCTGCGCCGACACGAGCCGATCGACCGCATCGCTCATCTGGCTGGCGACAAACCGCTGCCAAATCAACTGGTACAGGGCGGCCTGCTCGTTGGTCAGGTATGGCCGCATCGCCTCCGGCGTCCTGCGCACATCCGTCGGCCGCACCGCCTCATGCGCTTCCTGGGCGGATTTGCGCGCGCGGTACACGCGCGGCTCCCCCGGTAAAAACGGCCGGCCGAACTGCCCGCCGATAAAACTGCGCACGGCACTCAGCGCCTCCTGCGCCACGCGCACCGCATCGGTTCTCATGTACGTGATCAGCCCCACCGGGCCGTGCTCGCCCAGCTCCAACCCTTCGTACAATTGCTGGGCGATCGCCATCGTTCTCGAGGAGGAAAATCCGAGCTTATGGAACGCCTCTTGCTGAAGCGTGCTGGTGATAAACGGGGGTTTGGGGTAGCGCTTTTGCTCCTTCTCCTCAACGTTGGAGACGACGAACGATTGCGTCTGCAGCTCTTTCGCGATGCGCTCGGCATCGTGCTGGGTCGTGATGTCGGCTTTGTGCTGGCCGATTTTTTCCAACTGTGCCCGCACCAGCTCGCCCTTGGCGGTATGCAAGTCCACATCGGTCGTCCAGTACTCGCGCGGCGTGAACGCCTCGACCTCGCGCTCGCGATCGACGATCAGCCGCAACGCCACCGACTGCACCCGGCCGGCGGAGAGGCCGCGCCCGACTTTGCGCCACAACAGGGGCGAGAGCGAATAGCCCACCAGCCGATCTAAAATCCGCCGCGCTTGCTGGGCATTGACCTTATCCACGTCGATCTTACCCGGGTGTGCGATGGCCGCCTTCACCGCTTCCTCCGTAATTTCGTGAAAACTCACCCGGTACAGCTTCCGCCCCTTCTTCACAGCACGAGGGGCTTCAGATTTTTTCCCCCGAGCAGTCTTTTTCTTCGCTTGCTTAGCTTCGTCCTCATGCAGCAGGTTCGCGAGATGCCAACTAATCGCCTCCCCTTCCCGATCCGGATCGGGCGCGAGATAGACGATCTCCTTGCCGCGAGCGTCCTCCTGCAGTTGCTTCGCAAGCTTGCGGCGCCTCTGAATGACGATGTAGTGGGGCGCGAAGTCGTGCTCCACATCGACTCCCAATGTACTGGAAGGCAAATCGATCACGTGGCCCATCGACGACGTCACCGTAAAATCTTTCCCGAGAATTTTGGTGAGCGTTCTCGCCTTCGCGGGCGATTCCACAATGACGAGATGTTTCGCCATCACACGCCGCCGCCAATGATCTGGACGATCTCCACCTGGTCGCCTGCCTGTAAGATGGTGGTGGGATGCTGCGCGCGCGTGAGCACCGTGAGGTTCACCTCCACCGCCACCCGCTCCGGCGTCACCGCAAGCTGTTGCAGAAGCTGCGCCACCGTCATCCCCTCCGAGAGCGTACGCCTATTGCCATTCACGGTCAGTTCCATTTCACGAATTGCTTCCCCGGCAACTGCTTCACCAATCGTTTCAGCTCCAGCCCCAGCATCACGGATGCGCAGCGCGAGGCCGCCACACCAGTGCGTGCGACGATGGTATCCAGCTCGACCGGCTCATCCGACACGAGCTGCGCGAGCAGCACCCGCTCTTCCTCCATTAAAGGACTCTGTATTGTTTCTTTGTCACTTTTTTCTTCTTTACCATGGACTATCGACGATGGACTATGGACTGTTTTTTCCAGTCCCAGCTCTTCCAGAATATCCTCCACCGACGTCACCAGCCGCGCGCCTTGTTTGAGCAAATGATTCGTGCCCTGGGCGGTGGCTGCATCCGCCTTGCCCGGCACCGCGAAGACCTCGCGCCCTTGCTCGAGCGCGCAGTCGGCGGTAATCAAGGCGCCGCTGCGCTTGGCCGCTTCCACAATCACGACGCCCAGCGACAAGCCGCTGATCAGGCGGTTGCGCCGCGGAAAGTTCTGCGCCATCGGCTCCATCCCCATCGGATACTCGGAGACCACCGCGCCCTGCCGGACGATCTGCTCGGCCAATTCGCGATGCTCGGGCGGATACAACCGTGACAAGCCTCCACCGAGAAATGCCACCGTGCGGGAGCCTGATTTCAGCGCGCCGCGATGCGCCGCGCCGTCGACGCCGCGCGCCAAGCCGGAGACCACGGTGATCCCGCGCAGGCCCAGATCGTAGCCTAAGCGCTGGGCCATCTGCAAGCCATACAGCGAGGCGAGGCGGGCGCCGACGATGCCCACCGCCGTGTCCTGGGCGGGCAGCGTGCCGCGCACGTAGAGGACCAGCGGCGGATCGGGAATGGCGCGCAGCATCGTGGGATAGTCTTCATCCTCCAGGGTCACGATCCGCGCGCCGCCACGCTGGGCGAGCGCACACTCTTGTTGTACCGCCTTGTCGAAGCCGCGCGCCGCCACAATGCGCGAGGCCAACTGCGCGCCGATGCCCTCCACCTGGCGCAGCTCGGCCGCCTCGGCCTGCCACAGCCGCTCCAGGCTGCCGAATGTCTCAAGCAGCCGCCGCAACCGGGTCGACCCAATCCCGTCAATGAGATTCAGCGCCAGTAAGCGTGCTCGGTTCTCCATCACATGGGACTAGCGAGAGGACGCGCGGGACTGCGGGATGACCGTCAGCAGTTTGAGGCGGTCGTTGAAGCACATGACGAACCGGTCGAAGAAGCCGGCCCGGCCTAGCAGATTAAAGCCAATTTTCAGCGCATCGGAAAACCCGACCGGCACGGTGAATTCCGCGCCGCCAAACCGCACCCGCACCTGATGCACCGTCACCGTGATCGCATGGCCGTTGCCCATCGCCATCGTCAAGCGCCGGCCGCGCGAGAGCTTCAGCCCCAATAATTGCGCCACATCCGCGTGGAAGATCGACCACGAGGCGCCGGAATCGACGTAGGCTTGGAGGTAGAGCCAGCGGTTGCCAGTCCACACCTGCAAGTACACAATGGGAGCATGATGGCCGGAGGCGTCCTTCAAATACGGGAATGCCACTCGCATTTACAACGCAACCGCCGACTCATCCGGCAGAGGAATGTAGTAAATGCCCACTTCGCGCTCGGCGGACACGCGCGGATGGATGCGCTGGTACGTTTCAAGCTGCGTGGGGCCGGTGGCAACGATGCGATCGTTCAGCACCGCCACGTACTTCCCGCCATAGCGCTGCGACAACCGGTCGCAGTGCTTCAGCAGATAGTGCCAGCTCTTCGACATCCACGGATTGAGCGCCTCGTAGACCGCCTCCACCACGGCCTCCACACTCAGGCGGCTGGTGTCGATGGTCAGGTCGGCTTTCGCGTAAGCCGGGGCGCGCTGTGCTGCGAGCTGCTCGATGCGCTTGAGCGTGCCGGTCCCCGTGGTATTGGCCAGCAAGGGCCGGCTGGCCAGCGTCGGCGTCACGCGCTGCAGGATCACTTTCGGCTGCGCTGTCAGGCACACCGTCGGCCCGAGCGCACGCAGTAATTGGCGGTTGACCGGATTTGCAAACGCCCCGCCTCCGGTGGCGATCACCTGCTCGTCATCGCGCGCGATCTTGAGAATCGCGCGATGCTCCAGTCGGCGGAAGACCTGCTCGCCGTGCTCGGTGAAAATGTTCGGCACCGGCTTCTTGGCGCTGGCCTCGATCACATCATCCACATTCACAAACCGCCAGCCCAATTGCTTCGCCAGCCGCCGGCCGACCACGGTCTTGCCCGTCCCCATGAACCCTGTCAGGGTAATATTCATGAGCTAGAATCGCGCGACCTGCTGCACATAGCCGGCGTGGTTGCGTGTGAGCTCGCGGAGGGAGTCGCCGCCGAATTTCTCCAGCATCGCCTTGGCCAGCTCAAAGGCGAGCATGGCTTCGCCGATGACGCCGGCAGCCGGCACCGTCGTCACATCGGAGCGCTCAACGGTGGCGACCACCGGGTGTTTCGTGTTGATGTCAACGGATCGAAGCGGCGTGCGCAGCGTCGAGAGCGGCTTCAGGAAGCCGCGCACGATGATCGGCTGCCCCGTCGTCATGCCGCCTTCGAAACCGCCGGCCCGGTTCTGCGACCGGTAAAATCCCTTCGTCTTGCTGTAGAAGATCTCATCTTGCACCTTGGAACCTGGCAGCGACGCGCCCAGCACGCCATCGCCGATCTCCACCGCCTTCACCGCATGAATCGACAGGACCGCATGGGCGAGGATCGCATCCAGCCGCCGATCATAATGGACATGGCTGCCTAATCCTGGCGGCACGCCTTCCGCCACCACCTCGAAGATGCCGCCGAGGGTGTCGCCCGCAGCGATACAAACATCAATGTCCTTGACCATGCGCTTCGTCGCCGCCGCATCCAGGCAGCGCAGCGGCGTCGCATCCACCTTGGCCCGGCGCAGCAGCGCCACCGTCGCCGCCACCGGCTTCGCGCGCGCCGACCCCAGCGCGATCACATGGCTGGCCAGCTCCACCCCCAGCGTTGAGAGGAGCTGTTTGCACAGCGCGCCGACGGCCACGCGCGCGGCCGTTTCCCGCGCGCTGGCCCGCTCTAGAATATTGCGGATGTCGCGCTGGTCGTACTTCATGGCGCCGACCAAATCCGCATGGCCGGGCCGAGGCTGGGTCACCACCGGCAACCGGTCAATCGAAGAGTCTGTGTTGGCGATCGACAGGGCCACCGGGCTGCCCAGCGTCACCCCCTTGCGCAATCCGGACAGAAGCTCCACCTGGTCCGACTCGATGTTCATCCGCGGGCCGCGGCCGTAGCCGAGCTGCCGGCGTTTCATCTCCGCGTTGATCGCGTCCAGACTGATCGCCACGCCGGATGGCAAGCCCTCGAGCACCGCGAGTAAACAGGCGCCGTGCGATTCCCCCGCCGTCATAAACCGTAACGTGCTCATGATCGCCACCCGTAGTAGAACCACAACGCCTGCACCGTTTCCTCCATTCCCGTCACGCGCAATATGTCCGCGCCCCAAAACAGCGCCAGCACCAAACCCAGCGACAAAAACGGGCCATACGGAATCACGTGCGAGCGCTTGAAGACCAACACCGCGACCCCGGGCACAATGGCCAGCAGCGGCGCGGCAAAAAACGTCAGCGCCACCAGCTTCCATCCTAACAGCGAACCGGCCATCGCCAGCAGCTTCACATCGCCCCCGCCCATCGCTTCCTTTCTAAAGATGAGGCTGCCGGCCACCCCGGTGACATACAGCAACCCTCCACCCACCAGCGCGCCGACCACGGAGCGTCCCAGGGCAAGCAGCCGATGGTCGGTGCCGTGCAGCGATGGCGCCAGGGCACTCAGCAGCAGCCCGAGCACCAGCCCGCCGACGCTGATCTCATCGGGGATGATCTGGTGCTCCAGATCGATGAAGCTGACCACAATCAGCGCCCACACAAAGACGAGATAGAGCGCGCCCTTCGCGCCCGGACCAAATCGGCCCAGCACCGCCACCGTCGCGACAGTGCTCAGCGCCTCCACCACCGGATAGCGCCAGTGGATGCCCGCCCGACAGTGGCGGCATTTACCAGCCAAGCCCACATAGCTCAGGAGCGGGATGTTGTCGTACCACGCAATCGGATGTTTGCAGGACGGGCAGAACGAGCGCGGCCACACCACCGACTGCTCCTGGGGCATCCGATAAATGCACACGTTCAAAAAACTGCCTACGATCAGCCCGATCAGCACCCACAGAATCAACACGTCTTCTCCCGGTCTGTGTCGATAGTCCATAGTCCATAGTCCATAGTCCATAGATAAAAACAGGAATTACAGTCTTCCATTTTTGCTATCGACTATCGACTATGGTCTATGGACTGTTTCTAGCACGCGACGCATGGCCTCAATCGGCGGCTGCCGTTTCGTCCACAACCGAAACGCTTCCGCCCCTTGGTATAGTAGCATCGCCAGGCCATTCTCAGCAACACATCCCCGCTGCCTGGCCTGGCGCACCAACGGCGTGACACGATTGTACACGAGGTCGTAGACGAGCAGCGTCTTCGGACAGCCGGTCAGATCCACCGGCGAGGGATCGCCGGCGCGCATGCCCACCGAGGTGGCATTGACGAGCAGATCGTGATCCGCCAGGGACACGCGGCGCAGCGACTGCACGCGCACCGAAAGGTGCGGCCGGTAACGCGCGAGCCAACGCGCCAACTGCCGCGCGCGGTCCACATGGCGATTGGCAATCGTCAGCCGCGTGCGCGGCGCGCGGCTCAGCGCCCACGCGACGGCGCGCGCGGCCCCGCCGGCTCCGAGGATCACCGCGGCGCGCGGCCTCGGGCGTTGGCCCAGCTCCTGCAAGGCGCGCGTGAAGCCAGCCGCATCGGTGTTGTAGCCGATCATCTTGCCGCCGCGCACCACGACGGTGTTCACGGCCCCCAGCGCCTTCGCATCCGGATCGCAGCGATCGAGCAACGGCATGATCGCCTCTTTATGCGGGATGGTCACGTTGAAGCCGTCGATGCCGCACGCCACCAGCCCTCGCAGCACCAAGCGTAACTGCTTCGGCGGGATCGTGAAGGAGGTGTAGAGCGCATCCAGCTCCAGCGCCTCAAAAGCCGCAGTGTGCATCGCGGGCGAGCGGCTGTGTGAGACAGGATAGCCGATCACCCCGTAGATGCGGGTCATGCGCCCTAAGGGGTCAGTGTGCGTCGGCCTGGTACGCGATGGGCCGGCAGGGCGGAGAGCACGCGGTTAATCGCGTTGACGTAGGCCTTGCCCGAAGCCTCGATAATATCGGTAGATGTGCCGCGGCCGGTTACCTCAATACCTTTGTAGCGCAGCTTCACCGCCACCTCGCCCAGCGCATCTTTGCCGCCGGTGACGGCGCGCAGGCTGTAGTCCAGCAGCTCGGGCGACAAGCCGGTGATGCGATCAATGGTGTTATAGCACGCATCCACCGGGCCGTCGCCGCAGGCAGCATCCTGAATCACCTTGCGGCCGTGCGCGAGGCGAATCGTCGCGGTCGGCACGGTGTTGGTGCCCGAGGTGGTGTTCAGATACGCCAGCTTATAGACCTCGGCCGCTTGCGGCTGCGCCTCTTCGGCGATGGCCAGCAAGTCATCGTCGAACACTTCCTTCTTTTTATCGGCCAATGCTTTGAAACGCGCAAACGCCAGGTCCAACTCCTTGGCCGCGAGGCGCACGCCCAGCGCTTTGAGCCGTTCGGCAAACGCGTGGCGGCCCGACAGCTTGCCCAGCACCAACCGGCTGCCGGTCAAACCCACATCCTGCGGCCGCATGATTTCATACGTGGCGCGGTGCTTCAGCACGCCGTCTTGATGAATGCCGGATTCATGGCGAAACGCATTCTGCCCGACGATCGCCTTGTTCGGCTGCACGACAATCCCCGTCAAGCTGCTGACCAGCCGCGACACTTGGGAAATCTGTCTCGTGTCCACGCCCGTGGTGGCGCGGTAGAAATCCGGCCGGATCTTCAGCGCCATCACAATTTCTTCCATTGACGCGTTGCCGGCCCGCTCGCCGATGCCATTGACGGTGCACTCCACCTGATCGGCCCCGTGCGTGATCGCCGCCAACGAGTTAGGCACCGCCAACCCCAAGTCGTTGTGGCAATGCACGCTGATGTGCGCTCGGTCGATGTTGGGCACGCGCGCCTTGATGCCGGCGATTAATGGCCCGAACTGATCCGGAATGGCAAACCCCACCGTGTCAGGAATGTTCACCGTCGTCGCCCCGGCCTTGATGACCGCCTCAATCACCTGATGCAAAAATTCCGGCTCGGTGCGCGAGGCGTCCTCCGGCGAAAACTCCACATCTTTGCAGAATCGCTTGGCGTGCGCGACCGCCCACACCGCTTGGCGCACGATCTCCTGCCGCGCCTTGCGCAGTTTGTATTTGCGGTGAATCGGCGAGGTAGCCAGAAACACGTGGATGCGCTTGCGCTTGGCCGGGGCCAGCGCCTTGGCGGCGGCTTCGATGTCGGCCGGCAGCGCGCGGGCGAGCGCAGCGATGATCGGCCCTTTGACCGCCTCGGCGATCATCCGCACCGCCTTCGCGTCACCAGGTGAGGCGATCGGGAACCCGCCTTCGATCACATCGACGCCCAATGTGGTGAGCTGCTTGGCGATCTCGAGCTTCTCCTGCGGCTCCAAACTGGCCCCAGGACATTGCTCGCCATCCCGCAGCGTCGTATCGAAGATCAAAACCCGCCTCATTCCTCCACTCCGCCTTCCTCGATATACGGTTCAATCAGATCAATCAACCGATCCAGCGTATCCAACAGCTCAGGCGCACCGCCATCGAGCAGCTCCTGCCGCACCGCGCCCAGGTCCACCCGCTTACGGATGATCGCCTCGGAGAGCACATTGGCTAACTCGCCTCGCACGGACGGCTCGGTATCATGAAACTGCCGCAGCGCCTGGATAAACACCTGAGGCTCCTGCACATTCGATTCAAACATCAGCCCGGCTGAAATTGCGCTTTCACCGATGCGCGATTAAAAAACCAGAGGAGCAGCCCGTTCCAAGCCAGCAGAAAGACGATGCCCAGTCCCAGCCCCACCGTCTGCGCAATCTGGAACGCCTGCTGCATGGCCTGCTGTTGGGCCGGATCGACGGCGCCGATCGCAAACGATTGCATCATCTCCTGCTGCCAGCCGTGCATGAGCAGTTGCGAGCACAGGCCAACCACCAGCGCGCCAATCGCCTGTCCGATCGCCAGCGATCTGGCCCACCCTTTCAGCAGCAGCACGCCGATGCCGGCCACCAACGCGGCCAGTCCCACAATGCCATGGGCGCCAGTCAGCATCTGCATGCGAGGTGAAGTGAAAAATTGCTCCATTTTCACGCGCATCTGCTGAAGCTTCGCGCGCATTTCCGCCACCTTCTCTGGAGGCATGGGCTGCCCATCGGTGCCTTTGATATGGCTGAGTTGGTCATCCAATTGGCGGAACCGCTCCTCCATCGCTCCGCCGCGCATCGCCCCGCTGACGACGGAAGACACCACCGACCCTGCCAGCGACAACCCACCGCCCAAAATCAACAATACCGCCCACACCGTCACCCCCGTCGATCGCCTCATGCTCGGCTCCTTGCTGGTTGCCGCCGCCCCACCCGTTTTGTTTTTCCCGTGTTGCTTTTGCCCTGAGCCTTGAGCCCTGAGCCCTGAGCCTGATTTGAAATCCACGGCATCAGGGCGCGCAACTGGCGGCCCACGCGCTCAACCGGATGCTGCTCATCCTGCTGCATGAGCCGCGTGAAGTTCGGGCGGCCGGCCTGGTGCTCGGCGATCCATTCTTTCGCGAACTGGCCGGACTGGATCTCGCGCAAGAGCTGGCGCATCGTCTCTTTCACGCGCGCATCGACGATGCGAGGCCCGCATGTGATGTCGCCCCATTTAGCCGTGTCGGAGACCCGCTTGCGCATGCCCTGGATGCCGCCGGCCCAAATCAAATCGGTGATGAGCTTCAGCTCATGCAAGCATTCGAAGTAGGCCAGCTCCGGCTGGTAGCCCGCCTCCACCAGCGTCTCAAATCCGGCTTTAATCAGGGCAGAAGCCCCGCCGCACAGCACCGCTTGCTCGCCGAAGTTGTCGGTCTCGGTTTCTTCCTTAAATGTCGTCTCCAGCACGCCGGCACGGGTCGCGCCGATGCCCTTGGCCCAGGCGAGCGCGATCTGCTTCGCCTTGCCCGTCGCATCCTGATGCACGGCCACGAGTGCCGGCACGCCTTTGCCCTCGAGGAACTGGCCGCGCACCAAGCTGCCCGGCCCCTTGGGGGCCACCAGCACCACATCCACATTCTTCGGCGGCACGATCAGTTTGTAGAGAATGGCAAACCCGTGCGAAAAGCCAAGCGCCTTGCCGGATTTCAGATGCGGCGCGACCGACTCGCGATAGATATCGCCCTGCAGCATGTCCTGCGCCAGGAGAATGATCATGCCAGCCTTAGACGCCGCCTCAGAAGCCGACACCGGCTTGAACCCATCCTGCTTGGCCAAGTCGTAGTTCGGGCCGCCTGGCCGCTGCGCGACGATCACCTTCACGTCGGAGTCGCGCAGATTCAGCGCTTGCCCTCGGCCCTGGATGCCGTAGCCGACGATGGCGACCGTGTTGCCTTTGAAGGCGCTCAGATCCGCGTCTTTGTCGTAGTACATGCGTGCCATCTGTTCTCCTTTATGCGGACGCCTGAAACCAGCCCTTCACGTGCGGACGCGTGAGATAGCGCAGAATCACCAATTGCGCGCACGCCATCACGGTGCCCAGCAGGCTGCGCATCGGCTGCGGCGGCACCTGCACAATCGCCAGCACGCCCGCGCCCAGCGCGCTGATCATCAAGCCAATCGACACCCACACCGCCAGCGTTCTCGCCCACGGCTTGAGCGTCGCCAACCCGGCCACCAGCACCACCGAAACGCCGCACCACAGCGCCCCCAGCCACACAGCCCCGCCCTGTCCCTGCGGATGGCGCCACATCGCCGCCGCAGAGGTAGTGGCCAGGATGGTGTAGCCTGCGGCCAGCAACGCAATCGGCCACGGCACCATGATCACTTCTCCAAGGCGATGCGGCCGGTGCGCACCAACGTGGTGATCGTGTAGGGCCGCAACTGCTCGACGAGCCGATCCAGCGTCTTCGTATCGCCGGCCGCCTCGATCACGAGCGCATGATCCGTCGCATCGGCGATTTTTCCGCCGAACTGCTTGACCAATTGCTCGAGAGTGGCTTGGGCCTTCTCGTTGGCATTGACGCGCGCCAAGAGCAGCTCGCGATCGATAAAGCGTCCCTCTTTAAGCTCCTGCACGTCGATCACATCGATGAGGCGGTTGAGCTGATGCTTCACCTGCTCCAGCTTGATTGCATCGGCATCCACCACGATGGTCATGCGTGAGATGGTAGGGTCTTCGGTGGTGCTGACGGTAAGCGAATCGATATTAAATCCGCGGGCGCTGATCAGACCGGACATGCGGGCGAGCACCCCGAAGTGGTTCTCGACCAGACACGATAACGTATATTTCTCGCTCATCCTAAGCTCAGCTTCGCTTCTTCATCCGGCTCGATGTGCCGGTGCTGCGGCACCCCGCCCGCCTCTTTCAAGCTCTCATAGGTGCCCAGCATCTGATCGTGCGCCTTGCCCGGGGCGATCATCGGCCAGAGATCTTCGACCTCTTCCACCATGAACTCGATCACCGTCGGGCGATCGGTGATGCTCATCGCCCGCTCGATGGCCCCGCGCACGTCGGCTTTCTGCTCGACCCGAATGCCCACGCAGTGGTTGGCCTCGGCCAGCTTCACGAAGTCCACCGGGTTCAGCCGCGATTGCGCATGGCGGCCCTGGTAGAACAGGTCTTGCCACTGGCGCACCATGCCGTGATGCTGGTTATTCATGATCGCCACTTTGATCGGCAGCTTGTGCTGCGCGGCGGTCGCCAGCTCTTGCGCCGTCATCTGAAAGCTGCCGTCGCCGTCGATGTCCCACACCACCTCCCCGGGGCGGCCAAACTGCGCGCCGATGGTCGCCGGCAGGCCGAAGCCCATCGTGCCCAACCCCCCGCTGGTGATGAGCGAGCGCGGCGTGTTGAACTGATAAAACTGCGCCGCCCACATCTGGTGCTGGCCCACGCCGGTCGCAATCACCGCGTTGCCCTTCGTCACCTCGGAAATCTGCTGAATGATGTATTGCGGCAGCAGCTTCTGCTTTTCCCGGTAGGTGAGCGGATACTGCTCGCGCATCTCTTGCAGCGTCTTCAGCCAGGCGCGCGTGTCGAGCGGCTTCACCAACCCGTTTAACTCGCGCAGCACCTGCTTCACATCGCCCACCACCGGATAGTCGACCACCACCGTCTTATTGATGGACGACGGGTCCACGTCGATGTGGATCTTCTTGGCGCGGCGGGCGAACTCATCCGGCTTGCCGGTCACCCGGTCATCAAACCGCGCCCCGATGCCGATCAGCAGATCACATTGCGCCACGGCATAGTTGGTGTATTCAAAGCCATGCATCCCCAGCATCCCCAGGCTGAGCGGATCTTTCTCGGGAAAGCCGCCCAGGCCCAGCAGGCTGGTGGTCACCGGGATATGCGCCTTGTGGGCCAACTCAGCCAATTCGGCTGCCGCCCCGGCGTGCAGCACCCCGGCGCCGGCATAGATGAGCGGCCGCTCGCTTGTGTTGATGGCTTCCGCCGCCGTCCGGATCGCGTCCATCTGAATCGTCGGAGCGGCTTGCAGCCGATAGCCGCGGATGCTCACCTGCTCCGGATACACAAACTCGGTTTCGGCAATGGTCGTGTCGACCGGCAAGTCGATCAGCACCGGCCCGGGCCGCCCGGTGGAGGCGATGTGAAACGCCTCGCACACGACGCGCGCGAGATCGCGCACATCTTTCACCAAGTAGCTGTGCTTCGTCACCGGCCGGGTGATGCCGATGGTATCCGCTTCCTGAAAGGCGTCGTTGCCGATCACCGACGTGCGCACTTGGCCGGTCAGCGCCACCATGGGCACCGAATCCATGAACGCGGTGGCAATGCCGGTCACCAGGTTCGTCGCCCCCGGCCCGGAAGTCGCCACGCACACGCCCACCCGGCCGGTGGCGCGGGCGTAGCCGTCGGCCATATGGGCTGCGCCCTGCTCGTGGACGGTGAGTACCACCTTGATCGTCGACTGGTACAGCGCATCAAACGTGGGCAGATTCGCCCCCCCGGGGATGCCAAACACAATCTCCACCCCCTGGCGTTTCAGGCACTCCACCAAAATCTGTGCGCCTTTCATCATCGTAGGCATAGTAGATGTGTATTATAGCACGGCTCTTGTCTGCCTTGGAACCGAATCACGAGCGGCGGTTGTGAATAACTCAAGCGCTGAGGAGGTTCTGGGCCCACCGGTAAAACCGGTCGGTGAGTGTTGTGATGGTCTAATGTATGAGACGAGTGTTGCGATGATTAGACAATGCAGCCCACTGCGGAGCTTAGTCGGAACCCGTAGAAAAGACGTGATGAGTCGTTGGCTCAAGCACAATCAGCTTACCGACCACGTCTTCTTGGGAGCATTCGCTCAACAGGCGCGTGAGGGGTGGAGCGAGATCGTGGACTTTCGAAGGGTGAATCGCTAGATGAATGATGCCGCCATAGCGAGAAGGCGGATACATCTTCCGGTTGGAAAAATCGGCATCACGCGTGACCAAGACACGATGTTCAGCTTGTGCCAACCGAATCACCGCGCCGTTGGTCACCCCGCGCGGGACACGCTTCACCTCGTGGCCGAGGCGCTTGAGGACGCGGATGAGCCGCACATCCACATCCTCATCAAGCAGCAGTCGCATGCAGAAGACGCTGAAACGTCGGGAGACGGCTTTGGTCGAGCACCGCGTGGGCAAAGTGCAGCGCGGCGCGGATATGCGCTGGTGTGAGATTCGGGTACGCTTTGCGGATTTCAGCGTAGGACTCCCCCGCCTCAAGGAACTCCAAGACGCTTGATACCATAATCCGCGTGCCTTTGAAGCACGGTTTTCCGTGACAGATCTCCGGATGAACCGAGATGTATTTATCGATAAGGGGCTCGTGTGCCATCTTCATATTATTCCTCTAACGCAAGTGTAGCACAGCCATCCACGACTGTCTATTTGTCCTGCTTTCCCCTGCTCACGAAAAACCTCCCACAGCCTTTCGGTATTTGGGGACATATTTATCCGGAATGAGATGATGCTAAACGCTTTATAAATTACTGTCCATGTAATTCACTAAGGGAGAAATCTAGGAAAACGGGAAAGTGGTCGGAGCCGATGGAGGGGCCGCGAGCGCGGCGATGGACCATGAGGTCGGAGGAGACCAGGCAATGATCGATAGGAATCCGGATCAATGGCACCCACACGGGCCAGCTCGCCTGCAGGCCAAAGCCGACCCGGCTGTCGCGCAGCTTTGAGAGACGCAGCAGGTCTCGGAACATGGGTGACCACGGCGTGGCGTTGAGATCGCCCACGAGCACCAGCGGCCCGGATTGCTGGCCGATAAAATGCGCAATGGCCTCAAGCTGCCGGTTGCGCCGCGACAGCGACCGGTGTTTCAAAGGAGAGAGCGGGTGGGCCGCCACGACCGTCACCGTCTTTCCGTCGAGGCGCATCCGCACCACGACAGAGGGCAGCCCCACACGGCCGATGCGCACGACTGCAGCCGACTCCAACGGGAGACGGCTCAGGCAGAGAATGCCGAAGCCGCCGCCGCGAATCACCGCTTTCGAATAGGGATAGTCTGTCTCAAAATGACGCAAGGCCGCTAACCATCGCGGCGTCATCTCGAGGAGCACGATCACATCGGGTGCGGCCTGTCGAATCAACCGCTCGAGGCGCGCCGGAGATGGGTTGAAACGCCACACATTCGCCATCAGCAGCCGATACGTTCGATCGGACGGTGGAGGTGCGCGCCGCGTGGTGAGTGGCCCCAACGCCCTGAGATTGATCAGCGCCAGCCCCAGGGCCAGCGCGGCCACCGGCCACGCATGCGCCCCGCCGAAGAGGACGGCGCTCGCGCATGCGAGCAGCGCGTATTGAAGGCGAAAATGGCAGGCCAGCTCAAACGGCCACCCGAGGCGCGCGAGGCCGGCGATCGTTGTGCCGATGCCGGCCATCGCCAGCGCGGCCCAGGCGGTGTGCACGATCCACGGATGCCCCATCAGCCTCGAGGCGAGGCCGACGGCTCGATGGGGAGAGCTCCCGCCGCGCGTTCGTGGGCGCGGACGGTGCAGTCCATCGGATACAAATACATGGGCACGAGCGTGCTGGGATCATCATACTGGCCGGCCCGCAGCCGCTCAAGGCCCAGACGGCCCAGCGTGGCTGCTCTGGGCAGCCAGAGATCACGGGGTGCAAAGAGCGCGCGCGGACCCAGCGCCTTCGTGATCGCCTCGCAGTAGAGCGCCGCACCGGAGCCGAGCAGAATGGCCGGCTCGGGAGGCAGCGTCGCCAGCCAGGCATCGACCGTCAGAAGCTGATAGTCGGAGCGCTTGCGCGGCGTGCCGTCTCGCGTGTCGTAGCAGGCCGCGTAGATCTTCTTCTGCTTCGCGTCAAGAATCGGGCAGACCAGATGCGCCGCATACGGCAGGGCCGCGGCCAGCACATCGAGCGAGGCCACGCCGATCACCGGCCGGCGCAGGCGAAACACCAGCGCCTTCACAAACGCCACACCGATGCGTAGCCCCGTAAAGGCGCCGGGCCCAACGTCCACGGCAAAGGCGTCGATCTGTGCCAATGTCCGGCTAGCACTCTTCAGCACATTGGTAAGCGCACCCGGCAATTCGGTGGCGTGCGCGCGCTCGGCCAGCAGCTCCGAGGAGGCCAGCACCCGCGTATCATCGACGAGCGCCACGCCCAACCCGTCGGTGGATGTTTCAATGGCTAGTAGGTTCATCGCATCAAAAGCAGTCCATAGTCGATAGACGATAGTCCATAGTCAAACAACTAACGAAGAGAATTCCGCAACCCCTGAATCATTTTCACAAGTTCCTCAACTTGTGCGTAATACACCTCAAAATCCTTTTGATGGACGAGACCTCGTTGTCGACCGACATACAAACAAGAGATCACTTCGAGAGCAGAGCGAAGCGCATAGCTCAGAAACAGCTTGAACTCCGCCGTCGTTTGACCGGTTGAGCCTTCTGCGATATTGAGCGCAATCGAATCGGCTGCTCGTTTGATTTGGCTTGTCAATATATACAACTCTTCTTTGGGAAATTTTCGAGTCAACTGATGCACTTCTCCGGTTAGAGTGATGGCTTTTTGCCATACCGTAAGCCGCTCAAATTTTAGCATCTCTTTTCGTTGTTACTATTGACTATGGTCTATGGTCTATTGACTAGCTGCGTGAGCAGCTCGCGCGAGCGGGGGCCATGGGCCGCGGCGCTGATGGCCCGCTGGTTGGCGGTCTTGTGCGCAAAGCGCAGCTCTAGATAATCCGACGGCAGCGTTGAGGAAAGCCGCTCCGCCCACTCGATCACCGTCACGCGCGTGGGCGAAAACAGCCAATCCACATCCAGCCCCAGCGCCTGGTCTGGATGCTCCAAGCGGTAGCCATCCACATGGATCAGCGGCAAACGCCCGCGGTATTCGCGCATCAGCACAAACGTGGGACTTTTCACCGCCGCAGAATCGAGCCCCATCCCTTTCGCCACGCCGTGCACGAACGTGGTCTTCCCACTGCCCAACTCGCCGATCAACCCGACCACGTCGCCGGCGCGCAGTAACACGCCGAGCCGCTCGCCAAGCTGCTGCGTCTCCTCGGCCGAACGACTCGTCAGTTCAAAAATGTCGGAAGCCTGTTGGGAGGATCGTGGTGATTTGGCCATCAGTCTTGAGCAGCTCCACCTGAGCGCCGCGTCCAGTCACCCTTCCAATCTGTGTGACTGGCACGCGGCCGATGCTCTTGGGCACGCGCGCAATCCGCGTCTTCGGCACCGTAAACAATAATTCAAAATCTTCCCCATCCATCAACGCATGCTCGAGCGTATGGGCCGCCCGCGCGATGGGAATGCGCGCCGCCTCCACGCGCATGGTCACGCGGCTCGCGCGCGCCATCTGCCACAGATCCGAGGCCAGCCCGTCGGAGAGATCCATCATCGCTGAGGGAGACACCCGCCGCACCAGCGCCTGCGCCTCGCGCACCCGCGGCACAAAGATGGCATGGCGTCCGCTGCGCAGCGAGCCGCCGAGCCGCCCCGTCACAAACAGCCGATCACCGACCCGCGCACCACTGCGCAAGACGGCCCGGCCGGGTGCCACCCGCCCGATGATCGCCACATCCACCACCACCTGTGGCGCGCGGACGGTGTCCCCTCCTACGATATCCACGTCGAATCGCCCGGCACACGCGCGCAGCCCGGCGTAGAGCGCATCCACGAAGCGAACCGGGGTGGAGGGCGGCAGTCCGAGCGACACGACCGCAGCGCACGGCCGTCCGCCCATCGCCGCGATGTCACTGATGTTGCAGGCCAGCGCCTTCCAGCCAATCGCGCGCGGGGGGTCGCCCCGTCGAAAGTGGACGCCTTCGACAAGCATGTCGCTGGCAAACAGCAGCTCCTGGCGCGCAGGCCAGCGCAGCACGGCCGCATCATCGCCGATTCCGCGCCGCACCCACGATGACGCAGGCAGGCGCTTGGCGATCCGCGCAATCAATCCCACTTCACCAAGGCTCTGCAGTGTCTGCACGAGGGCTATTGTAGCATTGACGAGAAACAAGCAGAAGGATAGAGTGGGAGGCGATGGCCTGGCTGCTGGATTGCTCGCACCTGAGCGTGCTCGCCGTGCACGGGGCGGATCGCGTGGGGTTCCTGCAGCGGCTGCTCACCAACGACGTGCACGCCCTCGTCCCAGGCGCCGGATGCCGCGCGTGCCTGCTCACCGCCACCGCGAAGATCGTCGCCGACTGCCTGGTGCTTGCCGATGTCAGCACCGTGTGGCTGATCGTCGACCGGACGCGCGCCACCCCGCTCTTGAAGGCGTTGGAGCAGTATCGCTTCAGCGAAGCGGTCACCCTGGACGATCACACCGCCAGCCTGGCCTGCCTCGCGCTGCACGGCCCGCGGAGCGACGCGATCCTCACCACCCTCGCAGACAAGCCCGTGACGCTGGCGCAGCCGTTTGCGCATCAGATGGTACGGCTCAACGCCCTGCCGGTGCGCCTGGTGCGCGTGCGCCTGACCGCAGATGAGGGGGTGCTGCTCATCGTCGATGCGGCGCAGGCCGCGCAGATGCGAACGTGCCTGTCCCAACAGCCTGGCATGGCGCCGATGAGCCAGGAGGCCTGGAATATCCTCCGCATAGAAGCGGGCCTGCCCTGGTGGGGGGTCGACATGGATGAGACCACCCTGTTGCCGGAAACCGGCCTGGAGCGCGAGACGGTCAGCGCCACGAAAGGCTGCTACGTGGGCCAGGAAATTGTGGCGCGCCTTGAGACGTACGGCTCGGTCAGCCGCAAGCTGATGGGAATGGTGTGCCAGGGCTCACTGATGCCGCAGCCGCGCGATCCGATTCTGAACGATGGCGTGCCGGTCGGTGAGCTCACGAGCGTCTGCTTCTCGCCGACGATGCAGCGGCCGATGGCCTTGGGCTATGTGAAGCGGCCGCACTACGAAGCCGGCACGCCGGTGGAAATTGGCAACGCCGGCAGGATGATCCGCGCGCGACTGACGGCCCTGCCGTTTAGTCACTGGAGAAGCGGACGAACTCGTGCAGGTGGCACAGCGTCTTGAGATTCGGCATGCGATCAATGAAGAGGTTCCCGATCAGATGGTCGCATTCGTGCTGCACGACGCGGGCGAAAAACCCCTCCGCCCGGAAGGAGATTTTCTCGCCTTTCTGATTCAACATCTCCACCTCCACCCATTCGGCCCGCGGCACCCGGCCGCGAAGGTCGTTGACGCTCAGGCATCCCTCCCAATCATCACGAAGCGTCTTGGAGGCGGCCACGATCTTCGGGTTGATCAGCACCGTCAGCGGGATCGGCCGCTCGGTGCGCGTGTCGGCCTTGACCTCGATGAGCGCCAACTGCCAGGAGATATCCACCTGGGGTGCTGCAATCCCCACGCCTTCGCAGGCGTGCATGGTGGCCGCCATGTTATCGAGCAGGCGCTTGAACTTGGCGGTGCCGATGGTCTCGCGTGGCACCGCCTCGGCCGCCTTGCGCAACACCGGGTTGCCCAGCTTCGTCACGTTCAGCACCGCCATTTAGCCGGAGACGATCGGGGTGGAGGGAGGGCCGCCGCGCTGGGTGAACGGCTCATATTCGGGATGGCGCTTCAGATAGGCTCCTGAAACATAGGAGCACGACGGAATCACCGTCAGGTGCTGGGCTTTCGCATGCTCAAACGCGGCCTGCACCAACTGCTCCGCGATGCCGCGGCCTCGACACACCTCCGGCACATAGGTGTGGTAGAGGTCTAGCTCCTTGCCGCTGAGGCGGTACATGAGGCAGGCTTCATAGCCTTCCAACTTGACGCAGAAGCGGTGTCCTGCTGTGTCGTGCTCCACCGGGGCCGTTGAGGTCGCCATCGCTTCCCTATTATAGGAAGGGCGCTGGTGACTTGCAACGCCTTCTGCGGTGCCCTATGATCATCTCATGGACGCCGTCGGCGTGCTACTCGATCACATCACTGACACGCTCCCCGCCACCCGCGCCGCGTTGCGCACACTCAAGACGCGCGTGGCCGCGCAGTCGAAAAGCCCCCTCGTCCGCAACGACGCGCTGCTGGTGCGCTATCGCCAGGACGTGGCCGAGGGCCGGCGCCAGGCGCACGACGCGATCGAGCAGATCTTGCGGTTGAACAGCATCCGCTCGCACGCCGGCATCGCCACGGTCACGGTGATCACTAAGCCGTATGCCTGCCCGGGCCGCTGCGTCTACTGCCCCACCGAAGCCCGCGCCCCGAAAAGCTATCTGACGAACGAGCCGGCGGTGATGCGCGCCCTGCGCAACGACTACGATCCGTTCCGCCAGGTCTCGGCGCGGCTGCACGCCCTCGAAGAAACCGGCCACCCCACCGACAAGATCGAGTTGATCATCAAAGGCGGCACCTGGTCGTTCTATCCCGACGAGTATCAGCGGTGGTTCATCCAACAATGCTTTGTCGCTGCAAATACATTCTTTAATGCGGAATGTGGAGTGCGGAGTGCGGAATACATTACTCCGCATGCCGCATCCCGCACTCCGAACTTAGAAGAGGCGCAGCGGGCGAACGAAACGGCGGCCCATCGGATCATCGGGCTGACGATTGAGACGCGGCCGGACTACATCACCCCGGAGGAACTCAGGCGGCTGCGAGCGTTGGGGGTCACACGGGTGGAGCTGGGAGTGCAAATCTTGAATGACCGCATCCTCGCGCTCATCGTGCGTGATCACGGCACGGCTGAGATTCGCCAAGCCACCGCCCTGCTGCGCGACGCAGGGTTCAAAATCGCGTACCATCTGATGCCGAACTTGCCGGGTGCCGCCCCGGAGGATGATCTCGAAAGCTTCCGCCTGCTCTTTGACGATCCCGCCTATCGGCCGGACACGCTGAAAATCTATCCGTGCGTCGTCATTGAGTCGGCCGAACTGTTTGACTGGTGGCGGCAGGGCCGGCATCATCCCTACGATGAGGAGACGCTGGTTGAACTCCTGATCCAATTGAAGAGGCTGGTCCCGCCCTACGTCCGCATTGAGCGCGTGATCCGCGATATTCCTTCCACCTCGATCCACGCCGGCTGCAAAGTCACCAACCTGCGGGAAGAAGTGCAGCGACGGATGCACGCGCGGGGGCTGCGCTGCCAATGCCTGCGCTGCCGCCAAGTGCGCGAGGAAGCCGGCGGCGCGTATCAGTTGGTACGACGTGAGTACGAAGCCGGCGGCGGCACCGAATTGTTCCTCAGCATGGAAGATCCCGCCACCGACCGGCTGGCCGCGTTTCTGCGCCTGCGGATTCCCGACCCAACAGCCATCGGGACGCCGCTGGGCTGGACGGCGCTGGAGGGTGCCGCACTCGTCCGCGAGCTGCACACGTACGGGCTGCATGTGCCCCTGCATGAACGGACCGCCGACGCAGCGCAGCACCGTGGGTTCGGACGAACGCTGATGGCGGAAGCGGAACGAATTGCCGCGCAGGAGTATGGACTGGGACGACTCGCGGTGATTGCGGGCGTCGGCGTGCGGAACTACTATCGGCGGCTGGGCTACACGCTCGCCGAGACGTATATGGTGAAGCGCCTCAGTTAATTGACGAGTTTGTTGCCGGGCCGCTTGGGCGGATCGTTCTTCGCCCGCTCGGGAGCGACGGGGTTGGTCTTGAACGACGGGGTCAGGTCCTTGTTGATCTTGGCATAGGCGGGGTCTTCCTCCTCAGAGGCAATAATCGCCCCCACCGGACACTCCGGCAGGCACAGGCCACAGTTGATGCACACCTCGGGATCAATGATCATGAAGTCCTGATTCTGATGCGTGCCGGGATGGATGCACTCCACGGGACACACCGTTGCGCACACGCCATACCGCTCGCCCAAACATTTTTCGACAATCACATACGACATCGCGCACTCCTCCTTCGTTGCGTCATTGCAGGACCAGATGCGAGTCGGTATCGCGCACGCCTGGGAGCGTGCGGATGGTCGAGAGGATGACAGCAAACTCCTCGTACGGCTCGGCATCGACAAAGGCAATCATGTCATGCTCGCCCGTCACCTGGTAGACCATCTGCACGCCGGCCAGCTTGGCAATGGCCTGCTGCACCTTTTGCTCCGTGCCCGGCACCACATCCACCATGATAAACGCTTTCGGCATCGTGCCGCTATTGTAACGCAACCCGTCCGCACAGACAAGTGGTTCCATGTTTTTTTGCTCTCGGCTATGGTCTATGGACTATGGACTGGCGTGTCAGGATGCGCGCGCGTGCCACCCGGCCTGTACGTCGTCACCGTGCCGTTCGCCGATGTGCGGGCCGTGCCGGACCATCCGGTGCAATCGTATGCGCACGATCCACACCAAGAAACGCAACTCCTCCTCTTCGAGCGGGTGCGGGTCATCAAGACGCAGGGCGCCTGGGCGTTGATTGAAGCGGTGGAGCAGCCGGAATACACCCATCATCAACGCTGGGAAGGGTACCCCGGCTGGGTGCTGCGCTCAGCCATCCAACCAGTCTCACCGCGCGACGCCGCTCCTGCGTCGGCCACAACGCACTTGCCCCTGCCCCAACAACGACAAGCCATCGTGCGCGCCGCCGAAGCGTTCATTGGGACGCCGTATCTGTGGGGCGGGCGGTCGCCGGCAACCGCAGGCGCGGCAACGACCGGTGTCGATTGTTCAGGATTGGTGAACCTGGCGTATCGCAGCGTGGGGATGCAGATTCCGCGGGATGCGCATGAGCAATGGATGCGCGCGACGAACATTGAGCGTCCGGAACCGGCTGATCTGATTTTTTTGTCGGAGAAGAATCATCCCGCGAAGATCGTCCATGTGATGCTCGACGCCGGCGACGGGTGGCTGATCGAAGCGCCGGGTACGGGCCTGACGGTGAGGCGCATCGAAGCGGCGAAGCGGCTGGGCCGCCCGCTGCGCGAGCTAAAATCAGGCGACGTCATCGACGGCCAAACGATGTCTTTCGGAAGTTACCTCGCTCCATGAGAGTACTGGCGCGGGCTTGCTCGGGACGTTCGAGAGATTGCGGGTAATGCACGCTGAGCGAATGTTCAGGTGGATTCCGGTGCCGTTGTGGTGCTATGCGGTGCCGATGGCGGCCGTGGCGCTGGGATGGCTGCCGCGCGGGCATCCGGCGTATCGCGCGCTGACCGACGGGCTGCTGCCGTTTGCCCTCGCACTGCTGCTGATGGGTGTCGATGTGCCGTCGGTGGTACGCGCGGGGTGGCGCGCGCTGCTGGCGATGGCGCTGGGCTCAGCGAGCATTGTCGTCGGCGCGCCGCTGATCGCGTGGTTGCTCCGCGCGCATCTGCCGGCTGAGGCGTGGAGGGGCATCGGCTGTTTGGCCGGTACGTGGACCGGCGGCAGCCTGAACTTGCTCGCGCTGCGCACGGTGCTGCACACGCCGGAGTCCATGTTCACGTCGCTGATTCTCGTGGATGCGATGGTCGCCTATGGGTGGATGGCGCTGCTTATGGCGTTGGCTCCCTGGCAGTCCGCGTGGGATCGCGGCGTGGAGGCTCGCGCGGTATGGCCGCAGCTCTTCAATGAAGCGCCATCACGACGGCAACCCAGGGGGGTCGCGGTGGTCGGCCGCGTGCTCCTCGCCGCAGGGCTGGTGATGGGCAGTCGCGCGCTCGCGAGCGTCGTGCCGCCTCCGAAGGCGCTCGTGAGTTCGCCCAGCGGCTGGGTGGTGCTCCTCGTCACCACGTTCGCGCTGGGCGCGTCGCTCATCCCAGCGCTTCGGCGGATGGGCGCGCAGAGTGAGCGGCTGGGTCAGGGGTGTTTGTACGTCGTCCTGGCGGCGATGGGCGCGCAAGCCAGCCTCGCCGGATTATGGTCAGCGCCGGTCTGGTTGCTGGTCGGTCTGGGCGTTGCGCTGGTGCATGGCGTGGTAATGGTCGTCGGGGGGCGGCTGCTGCGCCTGCCGCTGGGGTTGCTGGCGACGGCCAGCCAAGCGAACTTCGGCGGGGTGGTGTCAGCGCCGCTGGTGGGGGCGATCTATGAGAGGCGGCTCGTGCCGATCGGCTTCTGCCTGGCCATCGTCGGCAACGCCCTCGGCACCTACCTGGGCCTTGGTTCCGCGCTCCTCGCCCGCCTCCTCCTCAAAAGCTGAGGGTGCGGGTTTTGCTGGAGCTAAGAAGCAGCCAGAGAGCGGAAGACGGCGAGGACTTTGCCGAGAATCGTGATCGACTGCTGCGGCGTCAGGATGATCGGCTCCATCGTCGGGTGCGCGGGCTGCAGGCGGATGTGGTCGTTGTCTTTGACGAAGCGCTTGACGGTGGCCTCATCGCCCAACAGGGCCACGATGATATCGCCGGACTCGGCGGTGGGCTGCTCGCGCACGATCACGTAGTCGCCATCCAGAATCCCCGCCTCGATCATGCTTTCCCCTTTGACGCGCAGCGCAAAATGTTTTGCGGAAGATGAGGCCTTGCCCAGCAGCGATTCGTCCACCACAAGCTGGCCTTCGATCTGCTCTTCGGCCAACAGCGGCGTGCCGGCGGCGACTCGCCCCACGATCGGCACCCGAATGGCATGCTCCACCGCCTGAAACGCGGAATCCACCAGCAGCCGGATGCCCCGCGCGCCCCGCTTGCGCATGAGCACACCCTTCTTGGCGAGCGCATCCAAATGAGTGGTCACGCCGCGGAGACTCTTGATGCCCAACTGACTGCGCAGCTCACGGATCGTCGGAGGCCACCCGTGCTCCTTAATCCAGAACTGAATGGCGCTGACGACTTTTTCCTGACGCTCGGTCAGTGGCTTGGACATGGTAACCTCGCTTCGCTCGGTGGTGAACGGTTTATGGTGAACGGCGTACAGACATACTATACTAGACAAATGTCTATTTGTCAAGACGTATTAACTATCTGTTTATGAATGAGTTGCACCGTTTCGTCCAATTGATGTTTCAACGATTGAAGCGTCTGCGCATCCAGCGGATAGTCAAACAACCGCTCAAGAAACTTCGCTCCCTGCTGCAGCGCCGCCACCCCCTGCTGCAGGCGCTTGGCCTGCAGGTGTTGGCGCGCCACGTCCCACAGCAGTTGGGCCACCTTCACCGCCGCGTCTAGATAGGCGGGTTCGTTGTGCAGCGCATTCAAATAGGCGTTGAGCGCCTCCTCAGGTTTGTGCGCCGTCTCAAAGCCGCGTCCCATGCGCATCCAATATGCCACACCGACTGTCGGATCGGCAAAGCGGATGTCATGCTCCGGCACGAACGTGAGGCCCCAGGCGCGCAGCACCGGGTAACTATAGAGATGGAGAGAGAGTTGACGAGGCGCTCCGCGGCGCAGCGCGACCACCGCCGCCTGCATAGCCCGGCCGCGCAGGGCGGAGGAGAGCGTGGCGAACTCGTCAATCGAACGGATCGCCGTCCCGTTGATCTGCACGAGCAGATCTTCGGGGCGCAGATCAGCCAGAGACGCCTGCGACTGTTCCTCGACGCTGACGACCCGCACGCCCAGCGGGCTGTCCGCCACGACCACGCCGCGAAAGAGCGACGGCAGCTTGCCTTCGGCATGCGCCCCATCTACAGTCCATAGACCATAGACCATGGTCGATAGCAAAAACAATTGAAGGCTTCGTGTTTTTCTCATTGTTTGGCTATGGACTATGGACTATCGACTATGGACTGCCATTAGAGCATCGTTCTTCCACGAATCGCGACTTCCAGCAGCAAGAACAGGAGCGCGAATGGCAACAGCCAGCCGCGCAGCGGAAGACGGCGCTGTCCCCACGTCGTCGGCGGCACAAACGCGGCATCGGGGGCGTCCATCATGCCGCCGGTTGAGTGCGCCGCGCGGCGCAACAGCCCCTCATCCGGCAGCAGGCCCGGCTGCTCATCGCCACGTGCGGTCGGATGCCCGATGTGAATCCATCGCGCAGCAAACGCCGGGCGCGTCTCCCCGCCAGGCTGATCCGCCGAGCGCGCGCGAATCATCACCTGATACCAGCCGCTGGCCAGATCCGCCAACGAGGCTTTCCACCGCACCGGACTCAGCGGCACCAGGGCCAGCGGGACGGTGCGGCCATCCGCCATCACCAGCTCAGCGCTGGGCTCCTGCAGCGCGCCTTCGATCATCACCTGCGCCGGGGCGGAGGGGTGTTCTTCCACCCACACAAAGAGGCGCTCCAGCTCGCTGCGGCGCATCGCCCATCGCACGAGCTGCGCCCACACGTTGTGGAATTGGTCCCACCGCAGCCATTCGGCGCACCAGCGCGTGTCCGCATCCGAGGTGAATACCGCCACGCGCCCTAAGCCCACCGACCAGCGCGCCATCAACGGCGCGGATTCCGGGGGCTGCCGCATCTCCAACTCCACCTGGGCGCCGGGCTTAGCCGTCGTCGTGAAAAAACCTTTCAGCGGCGGAAAGGCGCGCAGCTCGCTGAACCATTCCGCCGCGGGCGCGCGCACCGGCTGATAGGCCCCCTCGGTAAACGGCAACGTCCCCAACACCTGCTGCGTATCCCGGGCCATCAATTGCGGCAATTCATTGAGATCTGTTAATTGATAGAACGTGCCGCCGGTGGCCTCAGCCATCCACTGCAGCAGCTCGACATTCACCATCATCCCGCCGATGCCCATCGTGCTGAGGGTCACGCGGTCCTGTCGGAATTGCGCCAGCAGCTCGCGATACGCAGCAATATTCACGTTCGTATTCCCGTCGGTCAGCAGCACCAGATGCTTGACCGTGGCCCCGCTCTCCTGCAACCGCAGCAACGAGGCCAGGAGCGCCGGGAAAATGTCGGTGCCGCCGGCGGCCTTCAGTTTCACCAGCCGATCGATGATCGTCTGCTTCGCCTGGGCGGCGGGCTGCACCTCCAGCACCACGTACGGCAGCGTATCAAACGTCAGCACGCCGATGAGATCTTCCGGCTGTAATTGCTTCACCAATTCAACCGCAGCGCGCTTGGTGGCGGCGATGCGCGGGCCGGTCATCGAGCTGGAGCGATCAATCGCCAGCATCACGCAGACGCGGCGCTTCGATTCTTGCGCGCCTTTGGGCTCGTAGCGCACCGGCAGCAGGCGATCCAGCGGGGCGTCGTGCGCGAGCTCCTCGTCGAGCCGTCCGCCCAGGCCCACCATCACCACGCCCAAGCCCATCTGGCGCACCGCGCGCTCCAGCGCGCCGACTTGCGCCTCGCTCAGCGCAGACTTCGGAAGATGAAACAACACCGCGCCGTCGTAATCGAGCCAGCCGCCGACCTCGGTCGGCAGTTCAGCCGGCGTGGCGACCGCCACATCCATTCCGAGCTGCTTCAGGGCCATGGCCGCCAGCGGCAGCGCGGCGGGGGGGTCCATCACCCACAACAGATGCGGCGGGCCTTCTACTTGCACGTAGACGGCACGATGTTCCGTCGCACCTTGCGCGGAGGTGAGAGCGACGTCCAGCGCCATGCTGCCGACCTCTACCGACGGCGCCGAGAGCGAGAGGACGTGCCAGCCCGGGGCGAGCGTATAGCGCCGCCGGAGGAGCTGCACGTCTTGCCCCTCCTCTTCGATGCGCTCACTCGTCGGGGTCAACAGGCGCACCGCCACATCGACGCGGCGCGCCTCCGTGGTGGCGTTGTGGACGGCCAGCGTCAGCGGCACCGCTTGCCCGCGCGCAACCGTCGGCGGCGCCTCGAGCGCTTCCCAGCTCACACCGCCGGTCGGCTCGGTGGACGGCACGACCACCGGAAACAGTTCGACCCCCAAGCGGCGCAGCGTGCCAACGGCCGTCTCCACATCGCCGCGGGTTTGGCGTCCGTCGCTGAGCAGGATGGCGCGCGTCGCCGCTGGCAGGGACAGCAGGGCGGCCTCCAGATTCGTGGCCTCGCGCGCGACAGGTGCGCGGCCCAGCGCGCGCTCCAGGGCCGAGGGATCGGCCAGCACGGTTCGGCCGGAGTCGATCACCGGCTCGGCGTGCGCGCCAAACGCCCACACCGCCCGGACGACCTGCGGGGGACGCTGCGCCTCAAGCGAGGCGATGCGGCGCGCGATCCACGCGGTCTGCGCGGCGTCGATGCTGTCCGATTGATCCGCCAGATAGACGATGGAGCGCGGCACCTGCGCCGGCTGGCTGATGGCCCAGCCGCGCAGCGCGGCCCACACGCACGCCAGCGTCGCCAGCCGCAGCCCGATGATCAATCTCCGTCGCCGTGGCTCAAGCGGCAGCGCCATTTAGGTTCGTCCCCGCCGCACGTAGAGCAGCCATTCGATCACCAGCAACGCCAACACCGCGCTGATCACCTGATGCGCCAACGGCACCCGTTCGGTTCTGCTCGAGGTGCCATCCCGCCCCTCGGCCGCGCCTCGGGGTGCTCGCCGAGGGATCCCGAGCATCGGCGAGGGAAGCACGCCGAGGGACGGCACGCGCTGCGGGCGCGACGACGGGGCGGCCGAATCAGTCGCTTCTTCCACGGCCCACGTCGAACGGCGCGCGTACGTATTCGACTCCACCGCATCGAAGAAATTCACGGCGCGCTCAAACCTCGCCCCACCCTGCGCCACGCGATACAGGCCGGCGCGATCCGTAGCGTCCTCGCGCAGCACGCCGCCCTCGTGCATCCGGCGCTCACGTGTCCCATCCGGACGCTCGATGCGCACAGGCCCCGCCGGCAGCGGACCCACCACCAGCGGCTCACCGGTCATCAGCAGCCCCTGCGAACCGGACAGCCACCGCACACTATTAAAAAACAGCACGATGAGAGAAAATGAGGACGGCGTGGCGGTCGGATCGATCGCGCACTGCACCAGGCGGCGCCCCTGCCGCTGCCCGGCGAGCACGAGCGGCACGCGCGTGCCCTTGGCCAGCGCCCACAGCACGGGCTCGCCCGATTCCAGTGTCGCCAGCGGTGTCACCGCAGTCGCCACCGGCTCCAGCGACCGGAGATACGTGGTGATCGCATGCGGTGCTACGTTGAGCCAGTACACCATGGCGGCCTGCGCGCGGGCCGTGTGGCCGGCGAAGACCAGCGACGACGACGGCCAGGCTTGGGCCTGACTGAGCTGATCGGTGATCAACACCTCGCTCGCTGACTCCGCAGCGACGGCCATCAGGGCCGAGCGGAGTGCCGAACGCGGTGGGCGTTCGGCCGCAGCCGCTGGCCCCGATCGAAGATCGAGGCGGCGCCACTGGATGCGCGGACACGCATCCAGCCACCGTCCGATCGTCTCCGCGAACGACGGAGCGTCCGAGGCGACGACGACGGACAGACGTGCACGGTCCTGCAGGGTGACCCATGCCTGATTATCGACGGCGAGCGCATCGTGCGGGGCGCTCACCTGCACCTGCACCGGCTCCTGCGGAGCGAAGGCCATCAGGGCCGAGGCCGGACGCCCGCCGCGTCCGGCATTCCGCCCCGACCCTGATGGTCGGGGCTCCACGGGTGCCGGAACCGGCAGGGTTTCGGCCTGTTCGACCGCCACGGAGAGCGCCACCGGCAGGCGCTGGTCCGCCTCCAGGCGCAGGCGCTGCTGGGTCAGCACGCGGCCGCGCTGCCGCGCCTCGACGGACACCTCTTGCGCCTCGCCGGAGAAATTCTGAATCGTCACGATGAGGCGCGCCTGATCGGGCGAGGCGCCGCCCACCGGGGCAGGCACACACAGCGGTTCGTACGCATCCACCCCGAGAATCGCCACGTTGGGCAGCGGCTCGCCCACCGACTCCACCCGCACCGAGGGAGCGAGCGCCTCCGGCGCCGGCTCATCCGTCGCTGCCACCGTCTCATCCGGAGCGGCCCCCAATAGCACCTGGCCCAACCGCGCGGCAGAGGACAACCGCCCGCCCAGATCGGACGCCGAGGCGGCTCCCACGAGCTGCTGCAGCGCGAACCGATCGCCGGTCGGCTCCGGCGTCAAGGCGCGGACCGGCGCGGTGGTGACGAGCAGGGCGCGCTCGCGCGATCCCAGATGCGCGATGCGCGACAGCAGGCGCGCCTTCGCAGCGGAGAGCAGCGGGCTGCCGCGATGCGTGGCTTGCAGGCTCGCCGAGGTGTCCAGAATGAGCAGGACGGTGCGCGTCGCATGACCGCGGAAGGCCGGCTCGGCGAGTGCGAGCGCGATCAGCACCAGGCACGCCGCTTGCAGCCAGAACAGCCAATTCACCACCACGCGTTGACGGCGGGCGGGCCGGCGGCGCAGCAGATGCGCAAACGGCACGAGGCTGGAGACGCGAATCTGGTGCTTCGACGTCGCGTACCGCCACAGCCACACCAGCACCGGCACGCTCGCCAGCCACGCCAATCCGAGCGGAAATAAAAAATTCATTCCAAGAATCCTCTGGAGGGCAGCGTCTTCAGCACCGCCTCCTCCAGCGACTCATCCAGCCGATGCTGCGCGAAGGCGATGCCGGAGCGCGTGCAGAAACGCGAAAGCTGCTCGTTATGCGCCAGCACGGCGCGCTCCAGCTCTTCCGCGCCATAGGCCAGCTCATGCGTCTGGCCGCTTTCGCTGTCGACGAGCACGCCTCCGCGAAACAGCCGCGCCGGATGCAGCTCCTGCGGGGTGAGCACCTGCAGCAGCTTCAGCTCCACGCGCTGCATCATGAGCCCATGCAGCGCCTTGAACAGCTCCGCGGGAGCCACCAGCCCGTCGGTGACCACGATCGCCGATCCGCCGTGGATGCGCAAGCTCGCCTGCGCCTTGCGCATCCATTCAGCCATCGGCACCGAACCGCGCGGCGTCACGCGGCCGGCCCACTCCGTGAGCTGGTTCAGTTGCGCCCGACGCGTGCACCACGGCGTGGCGTGGGGCACGCCGGGGGCGATCCAGCTCATCCGCACCCGGTGATGCCCGATGAGCGCAACGTACGCCAGGCACCAGGCCAGCTCCAGGGCGCGCGTAAATTTCTTCGGGGTCGGCAGCGCCATCGACGCGGTGGCATCCACGATGATCTCCACGGAGAGCTCCACTTCTTCCTGGTAGGTCTTCACATACAGCCGATCCAGGCGGGCATACAGATTCCAGTCGATGGAGCGGATGTCATCGCCGGGCGTGTAGGGGGCGTAATCGGCGAATTCGATGGAGGAGCCGCGCCGGGCAATCGCATACCGGCCTCCGAGGACGCTGCCCCACCGCATGCGGCGGATGGCCAACTGCAGCGCTTCCAATCGTCTGAGCAGCGATGGGTCAAGCGGTGTGCGCGTGGGCATGCCAGCGAGGACAACCGGCTCGTTACGAGGCGTGGATCGGCTCGATCAATTCGCGCGCGATGTCCCAGGCGTTGCGGCGTTCCGCCTCCGCCTCGAAGGAGAGCACCAGGCGATGATTCAGCGCATGAATCGCCACGGCGTCCACGTCCTCAAAGCTGACGTTGACGCGTCCGCGCACCAGGGCCAGCACCTTGGCCCCCATCAGGATCGCCTGCGCGCCGCGGGGACTGGCCCCATACCGCACCCAGCGCGTCGCCGCGCTCCCCCGGCCGTTGTCGGGGCCCTCGCGCTGTTCGGAGAGGTTCGGGCGCGTGGCGGTGATCAGCTTCACGATGTAGTCCTCGATGGGATGGGCGACCAGCACCTCGCGCACCAACTGCCGCGCGTGCAGAATCCATGTCTTCGCCTGATCCGCCGGCAACACCTGCCGCGCGCTGGGCACCTCGGCCACGGTGGTGCGCTGGAGGATGCGGGAAAGCTCCTCTTCCGACGGGTAATCCACGAGCACTCGAAATAAAAATCGATCAAGTTGGGCTTCCGGTAAAGCGTACGTACCCGTCTGTTCTATGGGATTTTGGGTGGCGATGACGAAGAACGGCTCATCGAGCTGATGGGTGGAGCCGGCGATGGACACCTGGCGCTCTTCCATCGCTTCCAGCAGTGCTGACTGCGTCTTCGGCGTGGCGCGGTTGATCTCATCGGCGAGCAAGATGTTGGTAAACACCGGCCCCTTCGCAAACTCAAATGCCTTATGCCCGGCGCGATCGACCACCAACTGCGTTCCCAAAATATCGGCCGGCATCAGATCGGGCGTGCACTGAATGCGCCGGAACTCCACGCCGAGCGCCTTCGCCACCGATTTGGCCAGCAGCGTCTTGCCCAGGCCGGGCACGCCTTCCAACAGGATGTGCCCGCCGGCGAAGCAGACCACCAGCAACGTTTCCACCACATCCTGCTGGCCGACAATCACCGTGGCCAGCTCCTTCTGCAACGCACGAAACATCGTGCGAAACTCTTCCGGCTGCATCGCGAGCTGCGCGCTCATTGGGACGATCCTTCCAGTTGCTCAAACACCGGCTGATATTCCGGTGGAATGGCGTGTTGATGCGTGGCCGATTCGGGTGCGGCCTCCGCGGCCAACTGCGTCGCTTCCCGTGCCTGCCGCGGTGTCTGTGTCCCGATGTCACGAGACGGCGCGCCGAGGCCCCCGCCCTGCCGCACCGCCGCGGTGGCGTGCGTGTCCATCTCAAGTGGCAACGGCAGGCGGCTGGTCGCACCGGGAGGCGGCTCCAACGACGCCGCCCCATACAACTCGGGATCGGTGCTTGTGCCCGGAGCCGGTGCCGCAACGTGCTGAGCTTCCAACTGCGCCTGCAGCGTCTTCAATTCTCCGGACAGCTCTTTGAGTGCCTGTTGGATGTCGGCTCTCAACGCTTCGGTGCCCGCGCCAACTTGCCCCGCCGCCTGCCCTCGCTGCGAGCCGCGCTGTTCTTGCGTTCCTTGCTGCTGTCCTTGCGTTCCCTGTGCTCCCTTTTGTTCCTGCTGTCCCTGCTTGTCCTGCGCGCCTTGCTCCCCTTGCGTTCCCTTCGTTCCCTGTGTTCCTTGTGTTCCCTTTGTTCCCTGTGTTCCCTGATTTCCCTGTGCGCTTTCCGTTCCCTGTCTTCCTTTTTGTTCCTGCTGTCCCTGCTGCGATTGTTGTGATTGCGATGGCGATTGCTGCTTCTGGGGCTGCGACTGTTGTGGCTGCTGTTGCGGCTGCGGAGACTGCGGCGGTGGTGGCAGCTCGGGTGGTGGCGAAGGCGGCTCGGGTGGCGGGAGTGGCGGCGGTGATGCCATGCGGGCCAATTGCGTCGTCCCGACACCGGTCGGGGCAGGCCATGGCCAGAGCCAGATCAGCAGCAGCAATCCGGCGAACATGAACGCCGTGCGGGACATCACTGATGGCGACCGGTGCGCGGCGGCTTCAAGCGAGTGTTCGGTCTCCTGCACCAGGGTGGCATAGAGCGCGGGCGGTTCAGGGGCGTTCGCAAATTCAGCCGCAGTCATCAGCCGCGCCTGCAAGCCGAGTTGGCGATCCAGTGTCGCCAGGGTGGCGCGCGCCGAGAGCCAGCCGCGCCGCAGCCGCCATCCTTGCCACGCGGCTAACGCACCCCACAAGGTTCCAACGGCCAACATCACCATCTGTGGCGACCGCGCGGTCTGCGGCATCCGCCGCACCATGAGTGCTGCGCACGCCATGCCGAGTGCGAGCGTCAGCGCCGCGCGCAGCATCACGCAACGCTGATAACGGCGCACCACCTGTGCCAGAGCGAGCGGGAACGTTTCGGACATCTTACGGAAGAGGACGCATTTCGAAGTGGCCGCCGGCGAGGCGGCCGTCGCGCACGTCTTCATCCACCCACACGCGAGTGGGTGTCCCCGTGGATGGCGCGTCCTGCGGCAGCGCCGCCGGAGCGGCGGCCAACTCATGGCCCAAGGCGACGCGCTCGTGTTGCTCGCGCGCCTTGTCCACGTGTCCTTCCACCATCAGGCCCGCCAGCGTGCCCACCAGCGCCCCCACCGTCCCGCCGATGCCAGGCACGATGAACGAGCCGGCAATGCCGCCGGCGGTCTGCCCCACCTGTGTGGGCGATACGCCGGAGCAGCCCGCCAGGATGAAGACACTTGCGATTCCCACAACTCGATGCGCGCGCATGCAATCAGAGTGTATGCTACTCCAATCCCTTCTTCTTGACAAGCCGTCCCCACACCGGTATATATAGGTACGCACTATGAGTCTAGCCATCACAGTCACCAACCTCACCAAGCGCTACGACGCCACCGTCGCGCTTGATCATATTTCGTTCGAGGTGCGTGCCGGAGAAATCATGGGCTTCTTGGGGCCCAATGGCGCCGGAAAAACGACCGCACTGCGCATCCTCACCGGCCTGCTCGCCCCCACCGAAGGATCGGTCACGATCGACGGGCTGGATGTGCAGACCCACTCGTTGGAGATCCGCCGCCGCATCGGCTACATGCCGGAGAACGTGTCGCTCTATCCGGAATTGCGCGTGCAAGAATACGTGGACTATCGCGCGCGCCTGAAGGGCGTGGCGCGCGCGCAGCGGCGCGCACGCGTCGATGAGGTGATGCAGCAGTGCGGCGTCACCGAGGTGCGGCGCAAGCTGATCGGCCGGCTCTCCAAAGGGTTTCGCCAGCGCGTCGCGCTGGCCGATTGCCTCGTGGGCCGGCCCGCCATTCTCATCCTCGATGAGCCCACCGTCGGCCTGGATCCGAACCAGATCCGCCAAGCGCGCGACCTCATCAAATCGCTGGGCGCGCGCACCACCATCCTACTCTCCACCCATATCTTGCCGGAAGTCGACATGCTCTGTCAGCGCGTGACCATCATCAACCAAGGGCGCATCATCGCCGTGGATACCCCGGCGAATTTGCGCACGCGCGCCGCCGGGCGGCAGGTCGTGCAGGTGGAGCTGCGCGGAGAAGAAACGGCCATTGAGCCGGCCCTGCGGCAGCTTCCTGGGGTCGCCCAAGTGAGGCGCCAGAGCCGCACCGACGGCTGCGTGACTTTTGAAATTGAAGCCGCCGGCCAGACGGATGTGCGCGAGGCGATCTTCAAGCTGGCGGCCGAGCGCGGCTGGGCCGTGCGCCACCTGGCCCAGGCGCAGACCTCGCTGGAAGACGTGTTCGTCCATCTGACAACTCAAGAAAATATCTAATGCTGGTAAATGGTAACTGGTAATTTCACGAAGATGAGCGAGGGACACAAAGTTGCTTTTTTCAATTACCAATTACTGATGACCAATTACCAAAAGGGGCGCTGTCAATGAATAACCTTCTGGCACTCACCGCGCGCGAATGGAAGGCGTTTTGGTATTCCCCCATCGCCTACGTGGTGGGGGCGTTCTTCTTGCTCATGCAAGGGTGGGTGTTTTGGCTGCTCATGACGGTGCTCAACGACCCGCGCGTGGATCCGAGCTGGCGCATCGGCCAATTCTTCTTCGGCGGCACCTTCTTTTACTGGATTTCCGTCTTGATGATCGCGCCCCTGCTGACCATGCGCACCTTCAGCGAGGAAAAACGCACCGGCACCATCGAAGTGCTGCTCACCGCGCCCGTGACTGACGCGCAGGTGGTGCTGTCGAAATTCTTGGGCGCATGGCTCTCCTACGGCGCGCTGTGGGCGGCCACCGCCGGGCTGTTCGTGATGATGCGGCTGTTCACGCCGTTGGATTGGGGGCCGATTCTGACCGGCTACCTGGGCACGTGGCTGCTGGGCGGCTTGCTCATCGGCGTCGGCATCTTGGCCTCCAGCCTCACGCGCAACCAGGTGATCGCCGCGGTGGTGAGCTTCGTGCTGATCATGCTGCTCTTTTCGGTGGGGTTTTTGGATGCGTTCATCACCGATCCGCAATCGAGCAAGATCATCCGCTATCTGTCGCTGATGGAACAACTGCGTGATTTCTCCAAAGGCATCATCGATACGCGGGCCGTCGTCTACTACCTCACCGCCACCTCCATCGCGCTGTTTCTGACGGTGCGGGCGGTGGGCAGCGCACGGTGGCGAGCTTAAAAAACAGTGACGAGTGACCAGTGATGAGTGAAAGCATGAAGGTGCGACACATCCGTTGGTGGATCAGCGGCTTGAATCTGGCCGTCACGATGCTGCTGCTGGGCGCGCTGTTTCTGTTCGTGAATTTTATCGCCAGCCGCCGCTACGTCCGCCTGGATCTCACCAAGACGAAGATCACCGCACTCTCGGAAAAAACGACCACCACCCTCAAGCGCCTGCAGGAACCGCTGCGCCTCATCGTGTTCTACCAGCCCAGCCAGCGCTTGTACGAACTGGTGCGCGATATGCTCACCGAGTACGAGCGCTTCAGCCCGCAGCTGCGCGTCGAATACGTGGACCCGGATCAAGACCCGGCGCGCGCGGAGCAGCTGGTCAAGCAGTTTGAGATTACCCGCGCCAACGTGGTCGTCGTGGAATCCGGCGACCGCCACAAGTATCTCTCCGACACCGACATGGCCGAGTACGACTACAATGCGATGTCGATGGGCGGCGGCCAGCCCACCGTCAAAGCGTTTAAGGGCGAAGAGGCACTGACCTCGGCCATCATCAGCGTCACCGAACACACGCAGCCGCTGGTGTGGGTGACCGCCGGCCACGGCGAGAAGGCGATCACCGACGGCCAGCCGTCCGGCCTCACCAACCTGGCGCGCCGGACCGAGCAAGACAACATCCGCCTGGAAACCGCCACCGTGCTAGAGCACACCGACATCCCCAAGGACGTCAACGCCGTGTTCATTCCGGGCCCGAACCGGCCCTTCGCCGAGGCGGAAGTGGGGCTGCTGCGCGCCTATCTCGACCGAGGCGGGCGGCTCTTACTCCTCATCGATCCCCTGCAGAACAGCGGGCTTGAGGGGCTGCTCGCACCCTGGGGCATTGCGGTGAACAACGACATCGTCGTCGACCCGACCCGCCAACTCCCCTTTGTCTCACCCGCGAATCTGTTCATCACCACCTACACGAAACATCCCATCGTCGAGCACATGGCCACGTTCATGACGCTCTTTCCCCTGGCGCGCTCGGTGCAGCCCACCGCCACGCTGCCCGAGGGAGTCCAAGTGCACAAACTGGCGATGACCTCGCCCCAAGGGTGGGGGGAGACGGATCTCAACACCAGCCCGTTTAAATTTGACGAGGGCAAAGATGCCAAAGGGCCGGTGACCATCGCGATTGCGGCCGAACGCAAGACGCCTCAAATCACCCGCGTCGTGGTGCTGGGAGACTCCGATTTTGTCTCCAACGGCCAGCTCTCCAACATCGGCAACGCTGATCTGGCGCTGGGGGCGCTGCACTGGCTGGTCGAGCAAGAGCGGCTCATCGGCATCGGCCCGAAGCCGTTGGAGTCCATCAAACTGCAGATGACCGCCACGCAGATGAGCGGGGTGTTTTGGTTCAGCTTCGCCGGATTGCCCTGCCTGCTCGGCGCGCTCGGCGCGCTGATGTGGTGGGTGAGACGCCAGTAACCGCATGAAGTGGAAGACGACCCTCCTGTTGCTCGCAGTCACCGTTGGCATCGGCGCGTACGTCTCGCAGGTTGAACTCAAGCAGCCCTTGCCGGAAGAGCGCCAAGCGCGCTCGAAGCGCATCCTGCAGCTCTCGCTAGATGACGTGACGGCCCTCGCCGTCGAAGTCCCGCACGCCAAGGTCGTCCTCAAGAAAGACGGCGACACCTGGCGCCTGACGACCCCCCTCAACGCCCGGGCGGAGCGTTCGCTGATCCAGCGCATCCTCGGCGAAGTCTCGTGGCTTGACGCGGAGCGCGTCTTGGCCGGCACGAAGGAGAAGCCCCTGGATCGCGCACCGTATGGCCTCGCCCCCGCGAAAGGCACCCTGGTCATTTCAACGCAGCAAGGTGAGACGACGCTGCTGTTTGGCAACCCATCGGCCGTTGGAGACACTCGCTACCTGGCGCGCACCGATCGACCGGAGGTGTTTGTGGCCGGCTCGTCGCTGTTCGACACGCTCAATCAGTCGGCGGACTCGTACCGCTCGCGCGAGCTGGTGGGCATCGACACCACCAGGCTGGCGGGTCTCACCCTCTCCTCACCGACCGCATCCTACGCCTTGATCAAGGAGAACGGCCTGTGGCGGCTGACGGAACCGCTGCAGGACGCGGCGAATCCAACCGCAGTGGGCGCGCTCCTGAGCCATCTGAATGGGCTGCGGATTGAACGATTCGTGGATGAGCAGGCGGAGGTGAGTGCGCACCCGGAGTGGGGCTTTCAGACGCCGAGCGCGAAGCTGACGTTGACGGTGGGAGGCCGTGCGACGGCGCTTGAGATTCTGATCGGTGGGGGAACCAGCGACAACGCGCAGCAACGGTATGCCACGCGCAGCGACGAGCCGACCCTCTACGCCGTCACCGGCACGGACGTCGAGGCACTGTCGCTCGATCCACAGACGCTGCGCGCGAAAGCGCCTGCGACTAAGCCGCCCGCTGCCACACCGTGAGGAACGTTTATTGCGGCGGGGTGACCCCTCCACCTGCTGCCGGCCCAACCGGCCCCGCGCGTTGCGCGGTGCCGCCTTCGGCGGCTGCGGCGGGTGGCGGGGTGATGCTGACGATTTTCACTTTAAACTGCAACGTCTTGCCCGCCAGCGGATGATTCATGTCGAGCGTGACACTGCCATCCGGGTGCACGTCCCGAATCGTCGCGCGGAATGGACGCCCTTGGGCATTGGTGCCCTGTAACATGCTCCCCACGGCCGGCGTGAGATCTTTCGGGAGCTGCGCTTTGGCCACCTCTGCGATGGCGGCGGGATTCACCGCGCCGTAGCCGTCTTCCGGTTGCACGGTCACCTCGCGCTCATCCCCCACATGCAGGCCGGCAAGTTGCCACTCCAGCCCGGGAATGATCTGGTGGCTGCCCTGCACATATTCCAGCGGCTTGCGGCCGGCGCTGGTGTCGACGGCCTTCCCCTCGACCGTCAGCGTGTAGTCCATCGCCACGGTCATGTGATCCGCAATCGCCACTGACGAGGCCGAGGCTTCGGTTGCGGGCGCAGCGTCTTCTGCGTGGGCCGTCAACATCCACAATGGACTCGCGAACGCCAGCGCGGCCGCGACGACCACACGACGATACGCCCTCTCTCTCATGCGTCCTCCTGTTGATCGCTAGATAAAAAAACCATTTTTACTATACGCCCCCCCCTGACGATAAATCAACCCCGTGAGATGGCGGCTTCGCCTATCTCATGGGGTCAAGCGGCTGGACCCATCGGACGCGCGAGGGGTGACGGACGCGGCGTGGTAAAGGACTAACGCACGTGTTTCAGGAAGCGACGGACTTCGTTGTGGTTTCCGACGAAGGTGAAGCGTATTTCATCATCGATGCGCCAGCACAACACCCGCTGGGCGAGCCCGCACCGTATCTCCCATAACTTTGGCGCCAGTCTGGTGAGGCCAAATCCCGCCGGCAACTGGTGAGCCTCGAGCGCTCGAATAAAGAACTCGACGCGCTGCTTAATGTCTAGCTGCTGGAGGGGAGTGAACCGCTTGAGGCTGCGTGCAAAGGACGTATCGAAGGCGTACCGAACCACTACAGACCCCAGAGATGCTGTAGCGCAGCGCTTTTCGTGCGGAACGTTCGCTGTCCGACACCGCGTTTGGACACATCTGCCAAGAACGCGATCTCTTGATCAGACAGGGCGGACTTCGGCGCCGTCGTCGTCGACGTCAACAGGACTCGTGTCCCTTGAATCATCAATCCAACACGACCGCCCTTCCCACCTACATGCAGGACTTGCCGAACTCGTGCGGGCAACCGCAGTTCGCCATTGGCTTTCACATCCGTCGCCGTATATCTGCTTTGCGTCATCGCTAAACCTCCTCCTCTAATCCTCTGCAGCGGCTGCCATCGTGGCAGCCGCGGAATGCCGAGCGCGGCGGGCGCTCGGCCTTGGATATTTACGCAGCGTCCTCCCTGCTTGGAAGTGTACCACGATGGCGCAGGCCCGTCAAATCAAGGCGGAGGAGCGAGGCGTTACGAACACCCGGAGGCCGGGCACTCCCGCCAGGACACGAGCCTCGGCCGCTCGATGCCGGCGGGCATCCCCAGGTCGAGGGCCGACTTGCGCAAGAGCCTGATGTCGTGGTTGAGAAGCAGCGCTTCGTTGAACACAACCGCTTCATCACGGGACACCAGCGCCCCGGTAAACTCCACCTTCTTCGCCGGCACGTAGCCCACCAGCGCGTGGTTGGTAAAGAGCACCGCGTCAATCATCACGCTAGAGCTCGCAGGGTTGTAGAAGACATCGCACGCGCCATCTGCACAGTGATCGTCAAAGAGTGTCTCAAATTGCCCCTGCGCCAGACTCGGCTCGTAGAACTTCCGCGTGATGCCATCGCCGAACACGTCGTCCCGATTATAGTCGCCATTGAAGCATGGAGACCTCCCGCCGCACAGGGTAGGGTTGCCGGCGTCGGTATACCCGATGGCCGCATCGGTCGGATCCACCATATAGGGCTGGGTGATCGAATCGGCGCCAGGTTCTAGTCTGGGCACAGCCTTGTTTTTGAAGTTGGCGGAAAACGGATTCCCGAGGACGACGTTGCCCTTCGCAATCAGGCCAAGCAGGGGGTTGGTGTCGGGGTTGGAGAAGCAGTCGCTGAAACCGTAGACCGGATCCCCGGGCAGGGAGAAGCCATACGGCTTCCAGGTGGTGCAATCCAGTTGTGGATTCACGCACGCTACATGGGTGCAGGTAGTCGTTGCGCCAGATGATGGCGCGCTGCACGTGGCGGCGATCCCTCCCTGACAAACGTCAGCCTGTTGAGGAACGACGCACGAATTGCCGCAGTCGTCCACGCCCGCGACCGGCCCGGCACACGAAGGGGTGGCCTGACACGCCCCGCAGCCTGCGCCGATGGTCGCCCACGCCCCCTGTGGCTGCCAGCCGAACACACTCCCCAGGAGAATGCCCGCTACCACGATCATAAAAGATATCGCTCGCCGGATCCTCATGATGCGCATGTGAGTTCGCCTCGCACGGTGTTAGTCACACCCCCCGCTAGAAACGAAGGTTCCGTTATCTGCGACAGTGCCGAGATTACCTGCCTGCCAGGTCCGGATCTGTCCGGTCCCTGGGTTGCGCTCAAGCGGCGCAGGCCAGTCGAGCGGAGACCAGCCATTGTTAGTACAACTGTTGCTGGTACAGTAGGTGACGTCCCCGATCACATGGACGTTCCGCCCGGCATAAATGACCCCCCGCCCTGTCACCATGCCCCGGATGATCACATCGCTTGGGATTACCACCGGCCCGTCAATGATAATGGGATTGCTGGGAGTGCCAATCAGCACCAACGGTCCATTCTCATCCCCCGTGCCAGCTATTCCATCCTGACCGAGATACACGCCATTCTTTACCTTGTCGGGTGGGTTGCCATCGTTGACCTTCAGCGAGCTGCCATTGTTCCCATCATATTCCACTGCGAGGGTTCGATAGAAGTCCAGGTTTCCAAGATAGGGCATGTTGATAGGGTCAAGGTTTTCCTTCTTCTTCTGCTCGGGAAAGTTGGGATCGGGCGATTCGCTGTTCCACCCGAAGCCGGACCCGTAGTCCGGGTCGGCATCCAAGAGCTCTGGCGTGCCCCCAATCCACGGTTGGCCCGGCGCCACCAGGCGGTTGGCCGGACGGCTCTTCCATGGGCGGTTCTTCCAGAACGTCCCCCACGCGCCCAAAGAGGAGGCGCCATCCCACGCATCCTGCGTCGGATCGCCGTAAATCTTGCCCGTCGGAGGAGGCGGAGTACCACCTTGCAGACTTGTTAAGGCGAGGTTCTTCGAGGCATAGAGATCGCCGTCGACCGTGATGTTCCCTACCGATTCACCTGCATCGCTGAGGATGCCGTTGCTGTCAAAGATCATGTCCCCGTTGGAGTACATCTCGCCGTAGATCTTGGCCGTCGCGGTGCTATCCACGTGGGCCAGCACCAGGTTGTTGGCCGTCTGGGCGGCGCGCCAGATATCCGACATCCGCAGATCAACCGTATAGACGGCGCGGATGTGCTTCGTGATGGAACCGACCCTGGCCTCCCCATCGATCGCCACCCAACGTGGCAACAGCATATTGTCCCACTGGCCGTCGTGATTATCATCTTTGCAGGGGGGGCTGGGACACGTGATCGATGAGATCCACGCCCGTGGGAGCCAGGCGCTCGGAGCGCCCGGCGCGTCACTTTGCGCCCGGCTGAGGCACTGCACTGGCTGACCCTGGCCGTCAAGGCGCGGGATTGTTGGGAGGGCGTTTGGGAGAGCGTTGTCAAGACACAGCGGCTTATCTACCTTACCAGTTCCTAGCGGCGCTCCAATCGGCAGCGCCAGCAGCGGTTTTTCCGGTTGCGAGGGGTCGCGGAGGGCCAGACTGAGCTTATCCAGCCACCCGAAGGCGCAGATCGCGTCACCCGTACAGCCCCCTTCTCCTTGCTCGATGACGCCGTTGCCGTTGATGTCAAAGGCCACGCTGGAGAGGTAGACAGCCAACGAAAAATTATAGAAATCCTCCCGCAACTGCTCCACGGCACCCTGGGCCAGGTCCAGGGCCTGGGCCTCGGCGCGGTACTGATCCTGGGCCACGCGCTCGGTCATGGTGCGCATCGTCATCACCTGGGAGTAGACGAGGAAGAACGAGAGCACCATGTAGGTGCCGATCAGCGCAAACCCTCGCTCAGTCCCTTGACGCGCGCGTGTCTTCTCCATCACCGGTGCACTCCTTAGGATGACGGCGGCTTCGGATTGCGAATCCACACCTGAGATTCCACCGTTTGAGTCATCGGGCCTTGCCACGAGTTGGCTTGCGCCGTCAGCCGGACCTGCGCCATCCCTGATGTATTGGCCGCATCGTTGCAGACCGAGGAAAAGTCAAAGACGGTCACGCCGGTCGCCACCACTTGATCACTTCCACCACTTGGCGGCTGACGCATCAGCTGATTTCGAACGGTCGGCTGCCCCTTCTTCCCCCCCCCACTCGTCTTCGTCTGTCGCCAGTAGATGATCTCGCCGCTGAGCAACCCATCCGGCAGCACACGCTTAAATTGAAGTTGAAGCGGGTCTGAATTTGTGTTGGGCGCCACCAGGCATTCGATGCCTTTTTCCCCATTCAGCGTCGAAGTCGACGCCATCCGGAGATCTTCGGTGAGGCGATTCAGCCCCCGTTGGGCCTCGGTCTGCGCGGTCAGGCGCGCGTTGGTCAAATCCGACACGCGGCGGCCCGCGATCGCCACCACCAGCAGCGCGCCACCGATGAGCGTCGTGATGAGTGCGGTCATCAGCACTTCCACCAGCGTAAAGCCCTGCCGTTTCATGCGTGCGCCCTCAGTCCTTCGGTCCGATCCGCGTGCTGACCATCACCGGCGAGTCCACCCACGTGTTGTTGTTGGTATCTCCCCAGGTATTCACCTCGTCACACTTCCCCAGCTCGCTAATCTGCCGCCCTCGATGTTGCCAGCACGCCGCCACGTGAATGTCGAGCAGCTCCCCTGCCGGCTTGATCTGTGCAATGAGCGCTCCGCTTGGCAGGACGAAAGTGCTGGCGGCGATGTTAGGCGTCCCATCGCAGTCTAGGTCTTCAAGCGCGCATCGCCTCATCTGACCATTCGCCCCTTCCGTACATTGATAAGGCAGTGGAGGAAGAAGCGTAGGACAGTGTTGGAGTGTTGTGAATGACGTCGTAGACAAGCGCTCCAGCAGACCCTGGGCGGCGGAGCGGGCAATTTGCATTTGGCTTAAGTACTCCGAGTGGATCATCGCAAAGCGCATCCCGAAGAGCACCACGCACACCCCTCCGATGAGCAGGCCCGCGGCAAGCAATATTTCAATCAGCGTGAAGCCCGCGGCGCCCATTCTACCTCTTCGCTCCGGGCGCCATCCCGAGGGGCACCGAGGGACAGAATCCATCCGCCACTCCATGCGTTGTGGTCGTCTCTGCATGCCCATAGCAAAACGCCGGCTTACCCATAAGAGGAGCTCCTGTTCCCTCTCCCCTCTTTCGGTAACCCGGCGGTCCTTTGTGCGTTCCCCTTCGGCAGCCTAGCCGTCCTTCAAGGACCCGTGGCTTTCCCCCCCGCCAACGTTCTCTGGCGGGAGCCCGCCCTCTCTCTGGCGGGGACCCCGGATTACTCCGGGTGTGGCTTTCTCGAGAGGCTTACCATGTAAGTCTGCCTGATCTCGAGCGCCCCCGTCAAGGGCGGGACAAAGATAATCGGCTTACCGCTGGCTTTCGAGCTCGCCGCCGGGGCCTTGGGTGTCGTCCTCGTCCCAGCCGCCGATGCCCAGCGCGATCTTGCACTCCTCGGAGGCCATCGTGCGGGGATCCCACGGCGGGGTAAACACGATCTGCACCGCGGCCTGCTTCACCCCGGGCAGGCCGACGAGCGCGCGTTCCACCGACGCCTTGAGCTGCGGGCCGTAGGGGCAAAAGGGCGAGGTAAACGTCATGAGCAATTTCACCTCGTCGCCCTCAGGCTGGGGAGTGATCTGCGCCTCATAAATCAGCCCCAAGTCGACGATCCCCAGATGCAGCTCCGGGTCTTCAATGGTCCTGAGCGAATCGATCACTTGTTGTTCGGTGACAGCCATGGCGACCCTCGATACTGTGTCAACCCCTGCTCCACGACATTCCATGAGAGTGCGGCGCATTTGACGCGCACCGGAAACTTGCGCACGCCGGCGAGCGCCTCCAAATCGCCCAAGTCCACCGACGCCTCCGGTGTGCTGCCTTGCATCATCGCCTTCATCGCCTCAATCAGCCGACCGGCCTCAGGCAGCGTCTTCCCCTCGAGCTGCTGTGCGAGCATCGACGCCGCCGCTTGGCTGATCGCGCAGCCCTTGCCGCGAAACCGCACCTGCTGCATGCGTCCATCGTCCAGCATGATGAAAAACGCCATCTCATCGCCGCAGAGCGGGTTGTTCCCCTCCGCCTTGATCTGCGCCTCGGGCAGCTCCCCGGCGTGGCTGGAGTGTTTGAAGTGATCCAAGATCACTTCGCGGTACAATTCGTCCAGTTGCTCGAGCATCGGCGTCAAACTGCCACGCGGGTGGCGCGGCCGAAAAAGGCTTTCACCGCGTGCAGCGCCTCCACGAGCCGGTCGATCTCCTCGCGCGTGTTATAGAGGTAGCCGCTGGCTCGGGCGGTGGCGACCACCCCCAGCCGACGCATCAGGGGCTTGGCGCAGTGGTGGCCGGCGCGGATGGCGATGCCTTCCGCATCCAACGCCGTGCCGACATCGTGCGGATGCAAGCCGTTCAGGTTGAACGCCACGGCCGCGCCGCGCTCCGCCACGTCCTTCGGTCCGTACAACGTCAGCCCGTCAATTGCCGAGAGGCGCGTGAGCGCGTAGGCGGCCCAGTCCCTCTCGTGCGCGCGCACTTCCGCCATGTCCAGATGCGTGAGATAACGGAGCGCCTCGCCGAACGCGATCACATCGGCGATGTTCGGCGTGCCCGCCTCAAACTTCCACGGCAGCTCATTCCACGTGGAGGAGGTCAACTGTACGTCGCTGATCATCTCCCCCCCGCCCAAAAACGGCGGCATCGCCTCCAACAAGGCCTCGCGGCCGTAGAGCACCCCCACGCCGGTCGGCCCCAGCATCTTATGCGAGGAGCAGGCCAAGAAGTCGCAGCCCAGTTGCTGCACATCCACCGGCAGATGGGGCACGGCTTGCGCCCCATCGACGACCAGGATCGCCCCCTGCCGATGCGCCGCCTCCGCGAGCTGCGCGACGGGGTTGATGGTGCCCAGCACATTCGACATCAGCGTCACCGCGACGACTTTGGTGCGCGTCGTCAGCAGGGTCGCGAGGCCGCTCAGGTCGAGCCGCCCGTCGTCGGTGATCGTGAGAAATCGCAGCTCGGCACCGGTCTCCGTGGCGATCAACTGCCACGGCACTAGGTTGGAGTGGTGTTCCATCTCGGTCAGCAGAATCTGATCGCCCGCCTTGAGGTTGGCGCGGCCCCATGCCTGGGCAACGAGGTTCAGGCTTTCGGTGGCGTTGCGGGTGAAGATGATGGAGCGGGACGAGGGCGCGTGGAGAAACGCCGCGGTCATCGAGCGCACCGCCTCATACGCGGCGGTGGCTTCCTCAGAGAGGGCGTGGAGCCCGCGGTGGATGTTGGCGTTGTAGCGGCTGTAATAGTGGACGAGCGCGTCGATCACCTGACGCGGCTTTTGGCTGGTGGCCGCGCTGTCCAGATAGATCAAGGGCTTCTCATGCACCGTGCGGCTGAGAATGGGAAAATCTTGTCGAATCCGCTTGACGTCCAACATCGCCCATCACCCCAGATTCACTGTGATCGCCTCGCCATCCACCTGCACCGGGTAGGACTGGATCGGCACGGCCGCCGGCAGGCACACCACCTTGCCGGTGGTCACATCAAACCGCGCCCCATGGCGCGGGCACTCGATGGCGTTACCGTCGAGCCAGCCATCCACGAGCGAGCCGTCATCGTGTGTGCACGTATCATCCACCGCATAAAAGCCCTGCGCCGTATGGCAGATCAGCAACCGCTTGCCCTGCACGACCACGGCCTTCACCTGCCCAACCGGAATGTCACTGGCTTTTGTCGCCAGCATACACTTATCCATCCCCTTGCCCCTTGCCCCTTGCCCCTTGCCCCTCAACATAGAGGCTGCCTTCAATTTCTTGCCGCAGGCGTTCCTGCAGCGGCGCAAACGGCACCTGCTGGATGATCGATTCGACAAAGCCTAACACAATCAGCCGCTCCGCCGCCGCGCGCGGAATGCCGCGCGACATCAGATAAAACGCCTGCTCGTCATCCACCGGGCCGATCGAGGCGCCGTGCTTGCACTGCACGTCATCGGCTAAAATCTCCAGCATCGGAATCGTCTCCGCTTGCGCCTCGGCACTGAGCAGCAAATTATGATTGGCCTGATGGGCGTGGGTCTGCTGGGCCTCCTTGGCAATGCGAATCAACCCGGTATAGATCATCCGGCTGCGATCCTGCAGGGCGGCTTTGAACTGTAAATCGGAGGTCGTGTGCGGAGCCTGATGGTCTTGCAGCGTGTGCTGATCAATATGCTGATCCCGCTGCCCAAACACAAAGCCGTAGAGCCGCGTTGAGGCGTGCTCGCCGGCCAGGCGCGTGACGATGTGGGCCTTCGAGACCGCCGCCCCCAGGTTGATATTCGCCATCGTCAGCGTTGAGCCTTTGGACAGGCAGGCTCGCTGGAGCACAAACTCCCGCGCATGCGCGCCCCAGCGCTGCAGCCGCACATAGTGCACCTTCGCCTCCGGCTCCAGCCACAGCTCGATGCGCCCATTGATCACATGGGGGGCCGTGACGCCATCCGGCTCCAGGCTGACGTACTCATCAATCAGGGTGATCTCACTGCCGGCCCCAACGGTGATGATGGTCAGGGGAAATAGCGTGCAGTGCGGGGACGCCGTCAACAGATGCACCAGCCGCACCGGCTCGCCGACGCGGACATGTGCTGGCACCTGGAGGACGAGATCGTCATCATGAAAGGCCCCGTTGAGCGTGGTCAGCTTTTGCTCAGCCGGGGTCAGCCCGTCCGCCTCGAGAATACGGCGGAGCGGCTCCGGCCATCGCTGCGCGGCCGTGGCCAGGTCCTCCAAGAGAACGCCGCCGGTCGGCGCGTGGTCAGACAGCCACGTACCGTTGACCCGTACATACAACTGCTCCTGCCCCAACGGCTGCGTGAAGGCGGCCAACTGCGCCTGCCGCAGCACCGGTACGGCCTGCAACAGCGCGGGAGACGCCGGCGCGCAGCCTTGCCGCGCCGGATCGAGCCACGCCACATCGGTGCGCCGCCAGATGTCATCGCTGGCGTGCGGCCAAGACAATTCGGCATGCTGGGCGAGGGCGGCCCGGCGTAACTGCGACAGCCACGCCGGCTCGCGCAGGCGCGCGGTCAATTGGTCGATCGTGCCGGCGTCTAACCCGCTTGCCATGTTTGTTCGTTGAGTCTCAGACCCCGAAAGATGACCCGCACCCGCACGATTTCTTCGCGTTGGGATTCTGAAACTCAAAGCCTCCACCCAGTAAGCTGCTCTTGAAGTCGATGGTCATGCCATCCAGATAGAGATGGCTTTTGGCATCGATCAACACCTTCACGCCTTCCTGCTCGAACACCTGGTCGTATGGCTTAGGGACCGCCTCTTCCAGCCCGAGCACGTAGCTAAAGCCCGAGCACCCGCCCCCTTTCACCCCGATCCGCAGGCCGACATTTGGCTTTTGCTCTTGCTGGATCAGCCGCTTGGCCTCTTGGGACGCCGCTGACGTCAATGTAATCATCTTCCCTCCTCCTATTATCCGACCGCGCCTTCCATTTCCAATTGCACCAACCGATTCAGCTCCACCGAATATTCCAGCGGAAGCTCTTTGACGAACGGCTCGATGAAGCCGTTGACGATCATGCTCATGGCCTCTGGCTCCGTCAAGCCGCGGCTCATGGCATAGAAGAGCTGCTCGTCGCCGATTTTCGACACCGTCGCTTCATGGCCGATCTGCACGCGCTTCTCATCAATCTCCATCGTCGGATAGGTGTCGGAGCGCGATTCGGGACTGAGTAGCAGCGCGTCGCAGCGCACCGTGGACTTGGCATTTGTCGCTCCGGGATAGACCTTCACCAGCCCGCGGTAGGTGGTGCGGCCCGTGCCCTTGGAGATCGACTTCGACGTGATCACCGACGACGTATCCGGCGCGGCGTGGATCATCTTCGCGCCGGCATCTTGATGCTGTCCCGAGTTCGCAAACGCCACCGACAGCACCTCCCCATGCGCCCCCCGGCCCATCAGATAGACCCCTGGGTACTTCATCGTTAGGCGGCTGTTGTGCACCACGATCCCATTCGCGATGAAATTATGCGCGCCATTCACTTCAATGTCGTACACCTGTTCCTCACCAAGCGGCTCGATGGACTTCACAGGAACGAAGTCGAGCCCTGCCGGTATCACGGTTTTGGATCGAATGGCCGTAAGGCTGTCGCGAATGTTCATCGAGAGATAGTAGCAACGGTATTCCTTGAGCCTGCCCTTGTATAACCGGCGCTCCTTGACGTACTCGGCAATCTTCAGCGGATTCAGGCCGCAATTAATGAGGAGTAATTTGAGATCCTCAAGGAGCGCTTTATGAGCGCTCGCGAAGACAATCTGCCCATATTCACGGTCTCCCACGATCTTCTGTTTCCGAACACAACCGTCAGCGTCCATGTACCCTTCGATGAAAGAGAGCTTCTGTGAACGCGGCAATCCGAACACCCAGGTAGGAATTCGCTTCTCCTTGGCTCTGCCAGTGAATCCGATTAAAAGAATGAAGTGAGAAAGAACCATGGAGTTCACCGTGACACACAACCCTTTCGGTCTCCATTCCACATGGAAGATGTCGCGGATGGCTCGCTCAAGTCTCGCCCGAGCTCGATCTTTCTCTGGAACGGCAAAGAACACGCGGCCCAAACGTCCGCTGGTCTTATCGCGCTCCACATAACCATCTCCAATGTAGAGGCCGAGCAACCACATCAACTCATCAGTGCTCTCCGCTGGAATCGTCGGACGGTGCTTCAACGACCCTTTCTTTTTCAACACAGGGTAGACGTAGTCAAACCGCTTCGGCTTCCCCTCATCAGGCGTGCCGCGACAGATGGCAATCCGATCATCCACCTTCAGCGCTCCGAGCGGACGCCATTCCATGCGCGTCAGATTCGAGAACGGCTGCCGATCCATCACAAGAAACGGATGGTTGTCAGTGGCCTTGATCTCCCGATAGTTTTGAGTGACGAGGCGATAGGTCCGGCGAACGCCCATGCAGCGTGTGGCCGTCACACGATATTTCTTGGGCTCGAGCGTATCCAGATCAACCGCATATACGTAGTCATTGGCCTGCACATCTTTGATCGCTACCGGACCGTGCGGATTAGAGAATAGTTGCGTATCCCCGGTCAGACATCCCAGATTCCCGTCGAGCCACTGCACCGTTGAGCCTTCATGCGCCACGGCCCGTTTGGTCACGAGGTTATAGACGTTCTTCGACCAGTTCTGGATCGTCACGTAGCGCAGCGTCGCATGCGGCATCGCGATCAGCTCCACCACCGCCGAATGCAGCGAATCGCTTGAATAACTTGGCGCAGTGCAGCCTTCGAAATAGGTGACCTCAGCGCCCTCATCGGCGATAATCAGCGTGCGCTCAAACTGACCCATGTTCTTCGCGTTGATGCGGAAATAGGCCTGCAGCGGCATGGCCACCTTCACGCCTTTGGGCACGTAAATGAACGACCCGCCACTCCATACCGCCGTGTTGAGCGCGGCGAATTTGTTGTCGGCCGGCGGGATGATGGTGCCGAAGTAGCGCTTCACCATCTCCGGCTGCTCTTTCAGAGCGGTGTCCATATCGAGGAAGATCACCCCTTGCTTTTGCAGCTCCTCGCTCATCGAGTGGTAGACCGCTTCGCTATCATATTGCGCCGAGACGCCCGCCAGGAACTTGCGCTCCGCCTCGGGAATGCCCAGGCGGTCGAACGTTTCCTTGATCTCCGGCGGCACATCCTCCCACGACTCGCTTTTCTTCTCGTTGGGCTTGAGATAGTAGAAGATCGAGTCGAACTTGATGCTGTTCAGCAGCTCGGTGTTGGCCCAGGCGGGCATCGACTTGGTTTGGAAGTAGCGGTAGGCGCGCAGGCGCAGCTCGAGCATCCAGGCCGGCTCGCCCTTCATCCCGGAAATTTCCTTCACCGTCTCCTCGGTCAGGCCGGGCTTGGCCTTGAACGCATAATGCTCCGGCATATGGAAGCCGTAGAGCTGCTCGTACTGCTCGTTGATGTCCACCTGCGGTTTGGTGATGGTCATGGATCCTCCGGTTAGACGACCGCGGCCGGCTCACGGGCCGGGCGGAATCCTTCGTAGCCTTTCGACTCCAGCTCCAGGGCCAGCTCCGGCCCGCCGGAGCGCGCGATGCGGCCGTCCACCATCACATGCACCGCATCCGGCGTGATGTAATTCAAGAGGCGCTGGTAATGCGTGATGAGCAGGATGCCGCGCGTTGGGCTGCGCAGGGCGTTGATACCCTCCGCCACCGTCTTAAGCGCGTCGATATCCAAACCGGAGTCGGTCTCATCCAGCACGGCCAGGGCCGGGGCGAGCACAGCCATCTGCAAAATCTCCAGCCGTTTCTTCTCCCCGCCGGAGAAGCCGTCGTTGACGTAGCGGGTCATGAACGACTCCGGAATCCCCAGCGCCTTCAGATGCGTTTTCACCGTTTGGCGGAACTCTTTCACCGGTATGTCGTTCCCGCGCACGCCGCGCATCGCCGCGCGCAGAAAGTTCGCAATCGTCACGCCGGGAATGGCCGTCGGATATTGAAACGCCAGGAAGATGCCGGCGGCGGCTCGCTTGTTGGGGGCCAGTTCGGCGATATTCCGTCCCTTGTACAGCATCTGGCCGGACGTCACCCGATACTTCGGATGGCCCATCAAACAAAACGACAGCGTGCTTTTGCCGGAGCCGTTCGGCCCCATGAGCGCATGCACCTGGCCCGCCTGGACGGTCAGGGTCAGCCCTTTGAGGATCTCCTTGCCCTCCACGGAGACATGGAGATCGTGCACGCATAAGAGCGGCTCCTGGCTTGCTGACAGTGTGGTCATCGTGGTGTCCTTTTCCATGAGAGGCCAGGCAGCCGATTGGTGAGCCGCTCCGACACCGCGTATTCGTTCCCCACGAGGGTGGCTAGCATGGTCTCATCCAGAAATTGTTGAATGTAGCCGGTCAAGCCCGCCCACACCGAGCGCAGACCGCAATCGTTGAAGTGCACGCAGGCCGCTTGGTTGCCGGTAAACGCGCCGCAGATATGCGTGGTGGTTTGGATCGTCCCCAGCGCCCGCACCACCTCGCCCAGCGCGATCTGACCGGGCGGACGGTTGAGCACGTAGCCGCCCTTCATGCCCCGGACGCTGTGTACCAGCCCGGCGCGGGAGAGCAGCCGCAGCAGCTTCTCCACGTAGGCGTGGGACAGCCCCTCCTTGACCGCGATGTCCTTCACGCTGACGATCTGCCCCTGCGGCAACTGCGCCAACTGCAGCAGGCAGCGCAACCCATACTCTTCCTGTGAGGTGATTTTCATCCTGCTTTCGATCTTACGTTAATACGACTTTTTTGTCAAGTATTAAACCGGCAGGGAGAAAACGGGGAGAAATTGAAGGAGGGACGGCGGTGCAGAATCAGCTCGGCCATGATCTTCGCAGTGATGGGGGCCAGCAGAATGCCGTGGCGGAAATGGCCGGTGGCGACGTAGAGCCCTTCAATGATGGTCTGACCCATGAGGGGGCGGCCGGTGCCGCTGTAGGGGCGCAGGCCGGCCCACGCGTCTACAAAAACGCAGGCATCCAGCGCGCTGGTGAGATGCCGCACGCCGCACAAGATGCTGCGGATGCCCTCATAGGTGAGCGCCCGACGCCCCTGGCCGATCTCGACGGTGGAGCCGACCAGCACCCGACCGTCCCGGCGCTGCACCAGATAGCCCCGATCCGACATCATGGGCCGGCGAAACATCCCCTTCGGTCCATGGAACGCGAGCATCTGTCCGCGCGCCGGGGCGACCGGCAGGCGGATCGGAAACGCCCCCCCCATCGACGCCCAACTGCCCAAACAATTCACGACGATCGGCGCGTCATGGCTCGCCTGATCGGTCTTCACACCGCGCACCGCCTGGCGGCGCACCACGATGTTCGTGACGGATTCCCTCTCGCGCACGTCCACCCCGGAGGCTCGACACGCCTGGGCCAGCGCGCGCATCAACAGAGCGTTATCGACCTCAGCTTCCCCGGGCATGTAAAAGCCGCCTACATACGAGCCATCCAGCGCCGGCTCATGCCGGCGCACCTGCGACGGCGACCAGCGCTCCATGCGCAGCCCCAGCCGGCGCTGCCAGCGCGCGCGGCGCAGCATGTCCTGCTCGGCGCGGCGGGTCGTCACCAGATGCAGCACCCCCCGCTGCGTGTAATCGACCCGGATACCGGAGCGGCGCTGCAGGCGAGCAATCCATCGAGGATACAAGCGGCGGGCCTGCTGGCACATCTCAAAGAGCGCATCCGGACCGGTCAAGTCGCCCTGAGAACACAAAATGCCGGCGGCCGCGCCGGAGGCTTCCGAGCCGATCGTCCCCCGCTCGAGCACCGCCACGCGCTGCCCGCGCCGGGCCAGCTCCTCGGCCAGCGCGCAGCCGATAATACCTCCGCCCAAGATGATCACGTCGTAGCGCGCCATGTTCCTATTGTAGTACAAACGTGGTATGATTTTCACTTCATGTCAACCGGACGCATTCCCCGTGACCAGCTCGCCCAGCTCATCCGCGCCCTCAAGC
>Ga0209726_10000508_pt1 | contig 71766 bp, 74 predicted proteins | sample Subgrocontami54m_FD_187453 | JGI IMG/M metagenome (GOLD analysis project Ga0209726, IMG submission 187453) | Subsurface groundwater microbial communities from S. Glens Falls, New York, USA - GMW46 contaminated, 5.4 m (SPAdes) (version 3) | ecosystem: Environmental > Aquatic > Deep subsurface >...
TAAAATTATTGCTATTAACCATGTGAACCCATGAAAAATGCAAAGCCATCAGATTTTATTGGTCTTTTTGTAGTTTTATTAACTTGGGGGCTTTATTTTCTTAAGGTTTGGCCTAAGATGCTTTTCTTTAGTAAAGAAGGACTAAGCGCAGGGTTTGTAAATGTATGGTCAGACTGGGCTACACATTTTGCTATTGCAAATGTATTTGCATTAAGGACACCTGAAATGTGGCTTAAATGTCATCCTTTTTACTTTCAAGGAAATTTTAGACATCATTATGCAGCAAGTATGATATCAGGACTTTTCATGCGGCTTGGTGTAGATGAAGTCAATGCATTTATAATTCCATCTATTGTAACTACGTTTATTTTGTTAATAGTATTGTATGTTTTTTATTTAACTGTATTGAAGTCTCAGTGGCTGTCGTATTTAGCGGTTACATTGTTTCTTGCTAATGGTGGATTAGGATTTTTGTGGTTTATAAAAGATTTCCTTAATAGACCAGGATTAGAAGTACTAAAATACCCGCCTAGATTATATACAAAGCTTGTTGAAGAGAATATATATTCTGATAATTTTATAGTTTCAGAATTTTTACCACAACGTGCATTTTTACTAGGTTTACCAATAGCACTTATTATTCTTATGTTTGTATTGGGTTGGATAAAAAGAGGATTTGAAAATGTGCCTGGATTTAGCTTGTTAACTGCTGGCTTTTTGGTAGGAATTATGCCAGTTGTGCATTATTTTTCTTACCTGTCACTATTAATAATATTTGCTGTGCAATTTATCTTTAGTTATAAAAGTTGGAAAAAGTGGTCATTGCTTTTAGTTGGTATAGTAGCTGGCAATTATTTTGTTTATTATTACCTCTTTGGGAACTCATTTCCAAGTAACTTTTTTAAATTATATGTTGGGTGGTTCTCTAATGCACAAAAAATAAATTTCTTATATTTCTGGATACTAAATTGGGGAATATTTTTCCCCTTATCAATTCTTGCAACTTGGAAGCTCAAATCTTATAAAAATCCTTTAATAATCAGTGGGGGTCTTATTTTTATTTTAAGTAACATAATTTTGTTTTCACAAGGTGTCTGGAACAATTACAAAATGATTACCTGGACATACTTAATTTTATGCATACCCGTAGTTCAATATTTAAAGGAACTGTGGAAAGTAAATAACTTTTTGGTGAAACCTTTCGTTGTTCTTTTATTTTTTACCATGACATTTTCAGGTTTTATTGATTTATATAATATTACTCGAACTGAAAAACATGCAATAGTTATGTGGACCAATGATGAAATTGCGCTGGCTAAAGAGTTTCAAAAGATTTCCAGTCCTTCTACTAGGGTTTTAACTGCAGACACTAATAATCATTGGGTTATGTGTTTAACAGGGAGACAAGTTTTAATGGGCGGAAGGCTTAAACTCGCAAGATGGGGCTTTAACTATGACCAAACTTTAAAAGATATACAGATAATGTTTTCTGGCAGTAAAGAAGCTGAGGGTTTGCTTCATAAGTATTCTATAGGTTATGTAGTTATTGGACCTGCTGAAAAAAATGGTTTTAATGCAAATGAGAAATACTTTGATGAAAATTATAAAGTTGTGTTAGAGAGAGAACCTTATAAGGTTTATTCAATTCAATAAATCTTTCTATTAGCACAGATAAAGTTTGTTATCTTCGACTTTATAAATCATTGGTACAAATAAAATATTTGGATATTTTTCCTTCAGCCTTTTACTTTCACTGATTACGAAGTCAACTTCATTTTCAATTTCAAAAAATGGAGCAAATGAATTGAAATGATTTTCAGCTTGTTCTTTTGTCCAACCAGCATTCTGAACCAAGCCCTGGACTATTTTATCTTTCTTGCCCATAAGATTTATCATTCCGCAATTAGAGTGCCCTATCAATGCAACATGTTTTATATCACCAAAGCCGATAACAAAAGAAAGCTTAAACTCGCTTCCTGTAATCCTTGCTCCTGCAGTTCTTAAAATATAAGCAAACTTGTTTGGGATTTTCAGTTGCTTTCTATTATCCATGCACATTACAATTGCCATTTGGGCTTTTTCACATTCTTTAAAACCTAAAGAAAGATTGTGATATTTTAATAGTTCAGCAATAGGCGTATTTAATAAATGTTCAGGTATATCTTTTTCACTTAATATACTTTTTAAGCTGTGTGTAGGATTTTTATTTGTCATTTATAATTTATGTTTTTAACCCAGGAAAGCCAGTAATTCTGTATATGTTGATAGGAGTTCACTATTTGCTGCAAGCTGATATGCAATGAGATGTACGGCGCTGGAAAGTACTTTTGAAATTTTTTTCGAAGCTACTAAACTATAATAGACTTCTTTGCCATTTCTTTCTTCTGTAACTAATTTATGCATTCTTAGAAGCCCTAAATGCTGAGAGACATTAGACTGGCTTATATGTAATTCTTTTTGTAGCTCGTGAACATTTAAATATTTTTTCTTTTTCAGCAACCAGAGTATTTTTACCCTTACAGGGTGGGATAATATAGAAAATAAATTTGAAACAGAATTGATTTGTTCCTCAGAGATTGTTTTTATCTTTTCTTTGTGACTCTGTATAGTCATATATATATTCTAACATTCTAATATGTTAAAATAATAAACTTATAATTTAAAAAATCAAGGTTTTGTATGAAATTTAGTTTAAAAGGCCGTTATTTTGCTAATCCTATTGGAGATTTAATGGGTGGCTTAACCACTGGTGTAGTTGCCTTGCCTATGGCGCTTGCTTTTGGTGTGGCATCAGGGCTTGGAGCTCAGGCAGGGTTATATGGAGCTATGGCTACTGGTATTTTTGCAGCATTGTTTGGTGGTACACCTGCACAAGTAACAGGACCTACAGGTCCAATGACAGTGTTTACAGCTACATTTGTTGCAGGGCATCTAAAGGAACCTGGACTAATTTTTGCTGCTGTTATTTTGGCCGGAATATTTCAAATATTTTTTGGACTTATTAAATCTGGACAATTAATCAGATATGTTCCCTATCCTGTTATTTCTGGTTTTATGACAGGGATTGGTGTAATTATTACTTTTATCCAGATACCACCGCTTTTTGGTCTTAAAAGCTATGGGGATGTTGAAGAATCATTATTTCACTATTTAGAGATTCCAAAGAATCTAAACCTACAGGCAACAATAATTGGTTTACTTGCAATTGCAATAATTTATTTATTTCCTTTAATCACAAAAAAAATTCCACCACCTTTAGTAGCTCTTTTTATCTGCAGCATTATTTCAATTTACTATAAGATGGATTTACCAAGGATTGGTGAAATCCCAAGAGGGTTACCAGATTTAAAAATCCCGACCATGACTTTTACTGAACTTCACATGATTTTGCCAATAGCACTGGCTCTGGCTGTAATTGGTTCAATAGATTCTTTGCTTACTTCATTGGTTATGGATCGTGTTACTGGAAAAAGACATGATAGTGATCAAGAACAAATTGGACAGGGAATAGGAAACATAGCCTCAGGGTTAATTGGCGGGTTGCCTGGAGCTGGCGCAACCATGAGAAGTCTGGTAAATGCAAAATCTGGCGGGACGACATTTTCCGGGGGTATTATTCATGGTTTATTTTTACTTACAGTATTAGTTAGCATAGGTCCAATTGCTTCATTGGTACCTATTTCTTGTTTGGCTGGAATATTAATTACTGTTGGTATAAGTATTCTTGATTACAAAGGATTAATGAGTGTTGGAAAAGCGCCCAAGGAAGATATCCTTGTGATGTTTATTACTTTAATACTAACTGTTTTTGTTGATCTTATTATGGCAGTTATTGTTGGAGTAGCTCTTGCAAGTGTACTCTTTGCAAAGAAATTAAGTGATCTTCAGCTTTCAACCCATTCAAGCTTTGATAATCTAGAACATTTAGTCGAAGTTGCAACTCATATCCCCGAAAGTTTAAGGAAAAAGATTTATACCTATACTTTTAACGGACCATTGTTCTTTGGTGAAATAAAAAACTTTAACTTGACAATAACTAAGATGAAAGATGTAAAGTATTTAATAATCAAGTTTTACAATGTCCCTCTGGTTGATCAGACAGGAGCATATGCCCTGGAAGATGCAATTGAACAATTAAAAGAACAGAGTGTGAAAGTGTTCTTTGTCGGCATGACTCCTATTATTAGAGCTTCACTGGAGAGGATGGGAACCTTGGATAAGATTGAAGAAAATAATTGTTTTGATTCCTTTGAAGCTGCTTTACAAAATATACAAGTCTCTGAGAATTAAAATTATGTGGAAAAGACTAAGATTATTTCTTAATCCTTTTGATGCTAGATACGAGGACTTGAAAAATCCTAGCTGGTATTTAATTGTTTTTCGTGATTTTACAGCTGGACTGATTGTTGCAATGGTAGCTATACCTCTTGCAATGGGCTTTGCAATAGCATCAGGCTTAGAACCAGAACAAGGCATTGTAGGTGGTGCTGTAGCAGGGCTTATTGGAGCATTGTTTGGTGGTTCAAAATATCAGGTCTATGGACCAACTGCTGCACTTATACCAATCATTTCAGGTGTTATGCACAAATATGGAGTTACTCCAGATGGTCAAATAGCTCATGCTGCTGGACATGGGTTTCTTATTCTTGTAGCTATTATTGCAGGAATAATACTTATGTTAATGGGATTATTTGGATTAGGTAAGCTTGTTACTTTTGTCCCATACTCCATAATTGTAGGATTTACCATAGGAATTGCAATTACCATTGCTTTATCACAAATTGGTGAAGTGCTTGGATTAAAAGCTAAACTTGGTCATGGCTTTTTACATAAACTGCAGGTAATTTTTTTGCACTCACATGAGTTTAATATTTATGCTTTTTTACTTGCATTGAGTACATTCTTTATCATAAAATACTTGCTAAAGTTTTCTATCTATATTCCAGCTCCTCTAATTGCTATTGGTATTGGAACACTTTTATCATCAACAATTCTTGCTGAACAAGAGCTTACCCTTATTCGAACAAAGTATGGTTCCATTCCAACTAACCTTTTGGCATTTACTCTGCCTGTAGTTCCTGAGTTAAATTTTATAGTCGTAAAAGATATTATTTACTTTGTTATAGCTATCGTTTTTGTCTGTGGTATTGAGAGTTTACTTTGCTCTAGAATGGCAGACAGACTTGCTAATAATAAAGGTACTCCATTTAATCCAAACAAAGAACTCTGGGGACAGGGATTAGTAAATATTATTGTTCCGCTTTTGAATGGATTCCCGCATACAGGGGCTCTAGCACGCACAGCGACTAATATCAAAGTAGGAGGCACCACTCCTCTTGCAGGAATATTTAAGTGTTTTCTTAAATTATTTTTGGCTGGTTATCTTGCAACTTACCTTGAACATGTGCCAATGGCTTGTATTGGTGGAGTACTTATTTATGTTGCATTTAATATGGTTAAACCAGCAGAAGTTTTGGGTGTTTTAAGCCATAATAAATTTCATGCGGGATTAATGATTTATACAGCACTTATGGTTATAATTACAGATTTTTTAACAGGAGTTCTTTCAGCCATAATTATTTATGCGATAACATTTAAATTGTTTAATGGGTTAGCAGTACCAGACAAAAGGGATAGACAACTTGTTGAGGCAAAAGAGCCAGCGCGGTTTGATTAATTTTCTCTTACTTCTGTTAAGATAAACCATTGAGGTTAAAAATAATGAATACAAAATCTTTTATAATTCTTTTTACTTTAACGTTTTTAGTATCTTATACAGCTTGTTTCTATGCTTATAGCGAGACCAATGAACCCCCTTCTGAAAAGAAAAAACTAGCCTTTGTTACAAAGAGGGCAAATCTTTGGTATAAACATGCAAAAGATTTAAAAGAAAAAGATGTGTCGGAAACAGCTCAGGTATTTTTAGAAGGAGAACTTTACTCAAGTCCAAAAACAATAAAAGAGATTGATAAAAAAAATATAGATAGAAGTACACCTGAAGGGCTTATAGCATCATATATTTCAGCCAGTAAAAAAGGAGATGTTAGCTGGATAGCTGAAAATTTTGTAGATGAGGAGAAAGATAAAATCCTAAATTTGTTTAAAGATAAAAAGACTTTAAAAGAAAGTCAGGAAGCTGCAAAAAAAATACAGTCAGAAGTTATCAGGGGTGAAGCAAAATACAAAGGACACCTACTTCTTTTTATAGAGCAGGAGTATCCTAAAAATATAAAAGTAGCTGAAACAGTTGCCTGTAGAAAAACAACAGACGGCTGGAAATTGACTAATTCACTTTCTACTGATGAAACATTTGATATTGTTTTTGCTGCTGTATCATCCGGGCAGGTACAAGAAGTAAAACAACTGACATTGATTAAATAACTCTTTAAAATTCTTTTGTTCCGTTTATCTCCATGTCAGCGATTAATATCCCTGGCTCAGTGAGTGTTCTAAGTGCTATCTCTGGTGTAGCGAGAAACCGCATTGCATGATTTGCCATCTCTTTGTACAGAGAATAATTTGTTGAAAGGAATAAATTATTTGTGAATCTTGCCAGCTCTATATTTTCTTCTACAAGTCTGCTGGGTCTTCTTACTGCACAAACTTTACATGAAGCCTCACTGGTAGCAAATCCTACAACAGGTGAAGTAAAATGCCTGTCTATAAATCTTGCTGTCTGTTCAGCTCTCTTTAACCACTTTTTATTATTTGTTGCATTGTACAAACTTATAAAAGCTCTTCCCATATTTAATGTATCTGCCAGAAATGGTCCTGCGTCATTCTTTTCATCATGCTTGAATCCCCTTTCAAGCCAGGACATATTAAATACAATCCATTTTAATGATTCAATTACTGTTACAGGCTCTGTAATGTCAGAAAAAATTCTTTTTAAATTGTCCTGTAAATTAAATCCTGATGATCTGTGTTTAACAACCCATTCAGCAGCACGGATTGCATCATCCAGATAGACTTTATCACTAGTAGCATTGTAAGCACTTACCAGAGCATCTATAATCAGTCCGTTCTGGTTTGAATAAATATGGGTATCTATTCTGGGGATTCCAATGTTTCTTCTCTCTGAATCATCTTTTAAATAATATTCTTTACTGTGCTCACCCTGAATTACATCCGCATCCTGACTTACATAAAATACACCTTCAGGACTCATAAGAAAATCTTTTAAGTATCTGTGGATATCTTTTATGACGTTCAGATATTTTGGATCTTTATAATGCTCATATGCTTTTGAATAAATTCGCATGAAGCGAGCCTGCATTGTTGCAAGTTTTTCGTAATGCGGGCTGTCCCAGCCTCCCATAGTGGAGTATTGGTAAGCACCACCCCAAACCGGGTCAACAAGTGCAATTGCAGCGTAGAGAGTTTTCTTTGCCATTTCATCTTCAGCTATATTCTTTTCTGCTGCAAGTTTAAGTGAATATTCTACTGAATCACTATCCAAAAATTTCTGAAATAGTTTTAAACCTCCGAGATTTTGATCATAACTTGAATAATGATTGGTTTTTAATTTTTTACGCAATTCATCGATCATTTCCTGATCGCTCAGAAAAATGATTTCAGAATCGTCGATATCATCACTTTCCGGTCTGGGGTCATTAATAATCTTCTGAAGCAGCTGCTTCATTAATTCAGGCTGGATATATCCAGAACGTTTTATAATTTCTTCCCCTTTTGAATTAAAAACAATTGTTGCAGGCCATCCGTAGTCTTTATAACGATTTGAAAGATCCGGTCTTGAATCCTGATCTACCCGTACAGGAATATAATGTTCTTTTAAAAGGCTAATAACACCAGGATTACTATAAGTCTCCTTATGCATTACATGGCACCAGTGGCACCATACAGCTTCCAAATCAAGGATAATAAATTTATTTTCTTTTTTTGCCTGTTCAAATATTGATTCTGTCCATTTTGTGGTCCATTGAATATTAGTATTTTCAGTTGACATGACTCCATTAATTGGTGCGAAACCAACTGAAGCAAGAATCATTAAAAAAACCACAAATATTTTTTTCATTATTTCTTTAAATATGACGAAATATTGTTTAATTTATTCATAAAGTATATAGGATCTTAACGTTTTAACCATAGTATTGAAGGAAATAAAACTTAACCAGCTCTCGTTAAAAATAATGTGTGATGTAATATGAAAACTATTTTTGTTATTTTGATTCTATCTCTTTTTGTTTTGTTTTATTACCTAATGCCGGTACCTAAACAAAATGTTTGTTCCTGCAGTAGAATTAAACCTATAGATAGTATGAGTGAAAAAATTACAAAATCTGATTCTGAATGGAAATCACAGTTAACCGATGAAGAATATTCTGTAACCAGACAGAAAGGGACTGAAAAACCTTTTACTGGTGAATATTATGATTCAAAAGAAAAAGGCGTTTACAGATGTAAATGCTGTGGTAATGAACTCTTTTTATCTGATACAAAATTTGATTCTGGTACAGGATGGCCTAGCTTCTGGAATCCTTTTTCAAAGGAAAATGTTGAATTACATACTGATAATACTTACGGAATGAAAAGAGTTGAGGTAGCATGTAGCAAGTGTGGTGCTCATCTTGGGCATGTATTTAATGATGGACCTGCCCCGACCGGGGTAAGATATTGCATAAACTCTGTGTCGTTAAAGTTAGACAAAAAATAAATGATTACTGCCTGGCTAGGATAACATTTCTGAGTATGCTGTTTATGAGGTAAGATTTTATCCGATTTATTCGGTAAAATCTGAGCAATGCGATAAGAAACTGCTCCAAATGTACATTGCAAAGCCCGACAAGCGAAGAATGAGCGAGGAGGGCGGATAGAAAGAAAAAATAAATGAATTACATCCCTTTTCATAAGCTTGGATCAACACCAAACATAATTGTTGATGGTGCAGGCAATGAAAATACAGTACTGAATCTTTCACACTGGCCTTTAAGTAATACTCCTAAAGAACTAAAAGATGATCTATCAGTTCAGATTGTTTTTAAATATCTGGAAAAACCAGAGTTTCATGTGAAATGCGAAACAGTCTCCAATAATCATTTTGATGAAGACGGACTTGCTGGAATGTATGCACTGATTAATCCTGAGAAAGCATTAAAGCAGAAAGATATTTTAATTGACATTGGAAGAGCAGGAGATTTTGGTACATATAAGAATCGCGAGTCTGCAAGAATTGCCTTTGTTTTATCAGCGTATGCAGATCCTGATTTTTCTCCATTGAATGCTGAAATATTTGAAAAGGAATATCCTGATATAGCTGAAGCACTTTATAATCACATGCTTGACCTTCTTCCTGATATTATAAGTTCACCTGACAGGTTTAAAAGGTTCTGGCAGTATGAAGAAGAAATGCTTAATGCCAGTGAAGCAGCAATCTGGCGTGGTGATATTACGATAGAAGAAATACCGGATATAGATCTTGCAATTGTAAAAATTCCTGAAACTATACCAGGGAAAAAGGTACACAGATTTACGTTGGAAAGAAAAGCAGTTTGTCATCCAATGGCAGTGCATAATTCAACAAACTGTTTTAGAGTGTTATATATACAGGGACATACCTATGAACTTGAGTACCGGTATGAAACCTGGGTTCAATATATGTCCAAAAAGCCTGTACCCAGAGTTGATTTAACTATGCTTGCACAGGAACTTACCCGGGATGAAAATGGAAAAGCAAAATGGATTTTTGATGGAGTTAATTTAATAACACCTTCATTGCACCTGGAGGATGATTCTGAGAGCAGTATAAACCCTGAGGTATTTGTTAATAAGGTAAAAAATTTCCTTTTGAATGCAAAACCTGCCTGGAACCCTTATGATTAGTATTATGGTTAGCTATTTTTGAAAGATTCTGAGATAATTTATTTTAGAAAGATTCCGGAGCTATAATAATGAAAGCTTTATATAAAATATTTTTTATTTTCTTAATTATATTTTCTTTTCCTTATTTTTCTGAGGCTGCTGAGGGTAAGAAAAAAGCATTAATTATTGTGACCAGCCATGATAAGCTTGGTAATTCCGGTAAGCAGACAGGATTCTGGCTTTGTGAAGCTACGCATGCATATTTGGCTCTTGAAAAGAAAGGATATGAGATTGACTTTGTTAGCCCAAGAGGTGGCAAAGCTCCTATAGATGAGAGAAGCCTTGAACCTGAAAATCCTGTTAACAAAACTTTTTATGAAAAGAAAGATGCAGTTAGTAAACTTGAAAACACACTTAAGCTAAAAGATATAAAGCCTGATAATTATTCAGTTGTGGTTTTTATAGGTGGGCATGGAGCATTATGGGATTTTGTTGATAATAATCAACTTGAAAAAATTGCTGTAAATATTTATGAAAATGGCGGGATTATAGCTGCAATTGAACATGGTCAGGCAGCACTTCTGGATGTAAAACTTTCATATGGCAGAAAACTTATTGAAGGGAGATCTGTAACTGCTTTTAATAATGAACAGGAAGCGGAAATGAAACTTACTGAATTTTTACCTTTTTCACTTGAAGATGAAATCACCAAGCGGGGAGCTAAATTTACAGAAGCTCCGAACTGGAAACCAAGGGTTGCAGTCAGTGAAAGGCTTATAACAGGACAAAATACTGCTTCAATGAAATATCTTCTGGATGAAATGGTAAAACTTCTAAAATAAATGGAACACACATATTCAGCAGGCGGTGTAGTGCTTAATAAAGAAGGCTTTGTTCTGGTTGTAAACCAGAATGGAAATTCATGGTCTCTGCCCAAAGGACATATTGATGAAGGCGAAGAGAAACTTCAGGCTGCAATCAGAGAGATATATGAGGAGTCAGGAATTAAAAATTTAAACCTTATTAAGGATCTTGGATTTTATGAACGATATAGAATAGGCATAGATGGTGGGGAAGATAAATCCGAGACAAAAACAATTTATATGTTTTTATTTAAAACTGAAGAAGAAAAACTAGAACCAATTGATCCTGGGAATCCCGAGGCACGGTGGGTGAAAAAGGAAAAAGTTGCTGAACTTTTAACGCATAAAAAAGATAAAGAGTTTTTTTTGAAAATAATAAATATTATTAATGGATAAGTGATTCCTGTTTTGTCATACAGTGAAGTGATCCACCTTCTTCAATGAGTACATTGCAATCTATCCCGATTACATTTCTTTCAGGAAATAACAGCTTAAAGATTTTTAATACCATCTCATCAGTTTGGCAGTTGTATAGAGGAACAATCACACCATTATTTATGAAAATAAAGTTTGCGTATGAATATGGCATTGAAGAATCATTACATTCAGGAAGTGGAAGTTCAATAACATCAAGCTTGTAGCCTCTTTGAGGATGAGACCAGTTTTTAAGAATATTTTCACTTTCAATAAGATGATCAAAATTTTCATTTTTTCTATTAAAAGATCTGGCTACAAGGACTTTTCTTTTATCTATAAATCTGGCTACGTTATCTATATGTCCATCTGTGTGATCATTTACAAGTCCTTTTTTAAGAAAAATAACCTCATTAACTCCAAATGCATTTTTTATAACAGACTCAATGCTTTCTTTTGTGATTTCGGAATTTCTGTTTTTATTTAAGATGCATTCTTCTGTAGTCAGGACTAATCCGTCGCCAGAAAATTCAAGCGCGCCCCCCTCAAGTATCAAAGGATATGACTCTGATTCACAACCAAGATAAAATGCAATTTCTTTTGGTACAGTATCGTCTCTGTTCCAAGGAGGAAATTTACCGCCCCATGCATTAAACCCAAAATCAAGTATTAATGTTCCTTTTTTACCGTACCTTTCAATAAAAAATGGACCATAATCTCTAATCCAGATATCATCATTTGGAATAACTATTTTTTTGCAGGAATGTTTTTTATCTTTTGCGGGAATATTTTTTGTTTCATCCAGCAATTCTTCACTTGTAAGAATAAGATTTACGTCTTGGAAATCAAGAACAATATTTATTAAGTCATTGTAGAATTTTCTTATTTTTGGAAGCCTTTGTTCTCCCCATTCTTTTACATTATGAGGCCAGGATAGCCAGACGGTTTTTTGCTTTTCCCATTCCCCGTGGTAGCACCTTCCCTTTTGAATGGCATGGTGTACGATTCTCTTTCCTTCTGTTTCCATTTATTTTGAGTCCCACACACTTAAAATAGGCTCGTATTTATCAACTCTTCTGTCTCTGAAAAAAGGCCATGTTCTTCTTGAACTTTCTTTTTTTGAAAGATCAATTTCTGTTATTCCGGTTGATTCCTCTGTTTTATCCCGATAAACAAGCTTTCCATAAGGATCACATATGAATGAATGTCCCCAGAAATCCAAGTATCCTTCTTTTCCTATTCTGTTAACTGCAATAACATGAACATTATTTGCTATTGCATGTGAACGCATGACCATGGTCCATGATTCTAATTCCTGTGCATGTGTTTCTTTAGAATCCTTTGTATCCCATGCAATTGCAGTAGGATAAATGATTATATCGGCACCTTTTAAAGCGGTTATTCTAGCTGCTTCAGGAAACCACTGATCCCAGCAGATTAACACGCCGATTTTTCCTGCTGAAGTGTTTGCAACCACAAATCCAAGATCACCTGGGGTAAAATAATACTTTTCATAAAAACCCGGATCATCAGGAATATGCATCTTTCTGTAATGACCGGCAATTTCTCCGTTATTTTCAATAATCAGACAGCTATTGTGATAAACACCTTCTGACCTTTTTTCAAAAAAAGGAAAAACAAGAACAGTCTTTAACTCTTTTGCAAGCTTCTGAAAATATTTAACATATTCTGAATCAGTATTTATTGCAGTATCAAAATGTTTTTTGTCTTCAGTAATCGGGAAATAATCCCATAAGAAAAGCTCTGGTAATACTACAAGTCTTGGTTGGTCTGTATTTTTTTTTAAATCAGAAATGCTTTTAATTTTTTCAGTATAGTAGTCAAGATTTTTCTTAAAATCACCTTGTGATTTTCCCTGCACCCATGCAATTTTGATTTTTGTCATGTTAGTTATCCGTAACATATTTTAGAATAGTTCTTATAAGAAATGTATTAAGTTGTAAAGGCTATTTATATATAGCATAAAAATCTAAGCGAAGAATGTTCCGGTGAGGAATATTCTGAGTGCCGTTATTGAGAAGCGAGCTGAGCATTTGTGCGCCCGCCAGAGGACGGGTCCGTCCTTCGGCGGAAAGCGAGCGGTATAATAAATGAAAATATGACTGTAGAAATTAAAGGACAATATGAAGGTGATCTGAGGGTAAAACTCACTCATGGTCCTTCAGGTTCTGTTATTGAAACTGATGCACCGACTGATAATCAGGGGAAAGGAGCTCGTTTTTCACCGACAGATTTGGTTACTGCAGCGCTTGGTTCATGCATGATGACAATTATGGGAATTGTTGCAAAACGTGATGGAATAAATATTAACGGATCAAGTTTCCGCGCAGAGAAGCATATGAGTGAAAGCCCGCGAAGAATAAGTAAAATTGTGCTAGAAATAAATATGCCAGCAGGTTTGACTTCAGAACAGAGAAAGAAGCTTGAAAAAGCAGCACATACGTGCCCGGTACATCATAGTTTATTACCAGAGATTGAAAAAGACATTAGATTTATTTACTCTTAAAATCGCGGAGTGCTAGGTAAAAAATGCAAAAAACAATACTTGTTGATGTTATTTCTTCTGATGTTACAAAAGAACAGAGTCAGGAGCGGCTTTCTGAGCTTGAAAATCTAGTGAAAACTTATGGTGGCATTGTTGTTGTAAAAGTTATTCAGAAAAGAGGAATGCCTGATTACAGAACTTATATAGGTTCTGGGAAAATAGAGGGAGTGCTTAATGAGAACAAACAAAATGGAAAAGAGAAAAGAGCAAACCTTTTAATTATTAATAATCTTTTAAAACCTTCCCAGATATATAATCTTGGCGAAATATGTACAAAAGATGGAATAGAAGTATGGGACAGGGTTGATTTAATTTTAAAAATATTTGACAAACATGCAAAAAGCGTAGAGTCAAAGTTACAAATTGAACTTGCTGCAATAAGACATATGGGACCCAGGATTTACGGACTGGGTCTTGAACTTACCAGGCAGGCAGGTGGTATTGGTACCCGTGGTATTGGTGAAACAAATATCCAGATTATGAAACGGCACTTGAGAAGAAGAGAGCAGAAAATAAAAGAGAAGTTAAAACATTACGATCTGGTTCAGGCAAATCACAGAAAACAAAGACGAAAAAAAGACTTAAAAACAATATCACTTGTTGGATATACAAATGCCGGCAAAAGCACACTCTTAAATGCCCTTACTAAAAAAGGAGTTTATGTGGCAGACAAATTATTTGCTACGTTGGAAACCACTGTTGGACAGCTTTTTCTTCCTGAATCACAGAAAATTGCACTGCTTTCAGATACGATTGGTTTTATTCAGGACCTGCCCCCTGATCTTATAGATGCATTTAAATCCACGCTTAGTGAAATCATTGATGCAGATTTGCTGCTTCATGTAATTGATGTGAGCGATCCTCTTTATGAATCAAAAATCCTTGTTGTGGAAGATATCTTAAATGAGCTTGGCGTGGATAAAAAACCAAAGGTTTATGTTTTTAACAAAGTTGATTTAAACCCCGGCTTAGATAAAGATATAATATCCGAGCACTATAACTGTTTTAGTCCTATATTTGTTTCTGCAGAAAATAAAGAAGGGCTTAAGGAATTAACAAGTAAAATCGAAGCTTTTTGTAATTCTTTACAAGGTTAGTTCTTGCTAAATATGCACATAATGCTTGTACTTTTACCAATAATACTTTGTAACAATGTTATAGGTATAAAAACAGCACTCACTGGGACTGAATACCATGCCATGCCGTTTTTTAAATTTACTTTTGAAAAACTGAAACTTTGCAATACGTTTTGAAGTGAAATTGACCACTGTCCAGGATCTGATACAGCACAAATCTTTATCATCCTGAAACCAAGAGTTTCTCCAAGTTGTTTAATATTTTTGTCATTAAATATAAATGTATGCCTCGGTATATGTAATCCTGCCCAATATTTTTTAAAAATCGAATATTCAAGAGCATTAGTATTTGGTGTTAAAAGTATAAGTTTTCCATTTGTTTTTAGTCTTTCGAGGCAATTTTTAAGCACCCTGACAGGATCAAGAAAATGTTCAATCACATGATTCATTATTATTGCGTCAAATTCTTCCTTAAAAGGCAGGCATTCTTCAACATCAGACAGCTCAATATTTATCTCTTTCTTTTTAAGTCTTTCAAAGTTTTTGTTTGAGAAATCTGTACCATAAAGATTTTTATATCCTTTTTCTTTTAATGCAAGAAGAAGTTCACCATTGCCAAAACCCACATCCAAGATTTTTATGTACTTGTCATTATTATTAACTTTACTTAGAATTTTTTTAGCAAGTGTTTTAAACTGTAACTTTTTTAAAACTGAGAAAAGGCTCCCATTATCTGATATATAATTTCTGTAATTTTCAGGATAAAATGAACCAATTATTTCCTTTGGTGGCAATGGGTCCTGGAATATAAGATTACATTTCTGGCATTCAGAGAAATTTACATTTCTGTAAGTTCCATACTCATAGTCTTCAGTGTTTTTAAACAACCGTGTTTTTTTATCTGAATTGCAGACTATACAGTTCACCTGGGTTGTTAGTCATTATAGCCAAGTTCGAAACTTTTGCTGAAAGGACGTTCCATTCCTTCTGTTTTATTTATTGTAGAAAATGATGCAATTGGTGGATTAAACTTGTATTTTGGCACCTCTGTTTTTTCAGATTTTGGCAACCTTTTATTAATATAATCAATACCATAAAAATCCTTAAACCCAAGTTTGTAGACTTTCCATCTGCGAAGTCTCATTGGTTCATCTTCTATCCATGCAGCTTCAAACCAATTCCTGAAAGCCCATTTAAAGATTGGTTCAAATATCTTATAAAACTGAGGTACATTCATTTTATAAATAACTGTTATTAATGAACGATCATTTGGTAAATCCTTAAAATGTACTTCCATCTCTAGCAAAAACCCCAGCCAGTCTTTGTGAAAAGTTTTCATTACATCGCCTTCCATGTATTGGAGGGCAAGCCCAGAATTTGATATTGGAATTCCTGGTATTTTTGGTTCTCTGTAAACAAGTGCCCAGTCATCTCTTTCTGCAAGAACTCTTGCTTTGTAATAAAGCTTAAAATGTGTGCCAACCAGATGTTCATGGTCATAGTAATTCCACATAACCACTTCTTTTGGACAGTCCATTTCTTTTTCGCATTTAAGTGTTAATGTACAAGATTTCATATAATTTCTATCCTAGAAGGTTAATATATATTTTTTCATCGATTATTTTTATGTCATATTGCCTTAATGGTAAACCTGGTTGTGTTAAACAAGAACCATCTTTTGCTGAATATTCCCAGTTATGCCAGAGACATGTAAACTTACCATCTTTACATTTGTGATATCCGACAGGACCCCCAAAGTGCCTACATATATTGCTTATGGCTTTAATTTCTCCTTCATGCTCATATAAAAGAATGTCGTGATCATCTATCCATTTGGTAAGTTGTCCATTTTTTTTAAGTTCTTCTATAGTAGCCAGAAACTGGTATGTAACTTCAGTACCTTTTACATTATCTTTAATAACTTTTTCTGTAATTTCCAGTGCCATGAATGAAACTAATTATACCTAGCAGTTGGTAAGGATTTATCGTCCTAAAGATGGTCTATACTTATCAAAAATTTTACTTTATAGAAAAAGAACCTTTTACTTTTTAATTAGTCTAGTAGAATATAGAATTGCTATGAACAAATTATCAAAAGAAACCTTAAACATAATAACAGTTGCAGCAATAGCAATTGTTGTGTTAAATCTCATTAATCATGAGACAAAGAAGAACTTTGAAAAGTCAGTTATTGAGGTCGTTAAGAAAAATCCTGATGCTTTCAGGACTGCATTAGGGCAGGGACAAAGACCAAGTGCACCACCAAATGAAGAAGACCAACTGAAAGATGCTCTTGCTAACAAGGTTCAGGTTGATTTAGGAAACACGCCTGTTCTTGGAAAGCCTGATGCTGCAATTATGATTGTGGTATTTAGTGATTTCCAGTGTCCGTTTTCAAAACGAGGAGCTGAGACGATAAATGCTCTCAAGCAAAAATATGGTGACAAATTAAATTTTGTTTATAAAAATTTGCCTCTACCTTTTCATCCTGAAGCAATGCCATCGGCAAGAGCTGCTCTTGCTGCTAGTAAACAAGGGAAATTCTATGAGTACCATGACAAGCTTTTTGAAAACCAGACACAGCTTGGAGAAGATACTTATGTAAAAATTGCACAGGAACTTGGTTTGAACATGGAAAAATTTAATACAGACAGAAACAGTAAAGAAATTGAAGATCAGATTAAAAAAGAAAGTGAGCAAGCCAATTCTTTGGGCTTTAATGGCACTCCGGCCTTTGCACTAAATGGTGTAAAGATCCTTGGTGCTTATCCTGTTGAGCATTTTGAAAAAATAATAAGTGCACTTGGATTGAGTTAAGCAAAAAAACAGATTTGGTCGCAGAGGCTATTGATTTATAAAATAATAATCTAAGCGAGGAATGTTCCGGTGAGGAATATTCTGAGTGCTGTAACTAAAAAGCGAGCTGAGCATTCGTGCGCCCGCCAGAGGACGGGTCCGTCCTTCGGCGGAAAGCGAGCGGTATAAATTAACTGGCTATTCCTTGAACTAAATTAACAGTTCTTCTTAATCCCTGTACACACTCGGTAAGAACTGGATATAGCTCTCCTTCAAATGAAATATCCAGCTCTTCTCTCTTATAAACAGTCTTCATGTTTCTGTGGCTGCTTGTACAGTCAGTGTTTAATATCCTTTCTTTAATATCAAATAATCTGGCGATATATGTTGCCAGGAAATATGCACCAGGGAATTTGGGTTTTAGTTGAGGTTTAATACCATTATCTCCATTTGGCAGACCAATTGTATGTTTGATTTTACTTCTCACAAGCTTTTCAATATTTGCTAATTCTGTTGGTGTTAATTTGTGGAAGTTTTTTATGGCATCACCTTTTGAATAGTCGAGGCAATATTTAACGATTGCACTTTCAAGCTCAGGTGATATTTGTTTTCCTTTTACAGCATGACTCATTTCAGTTTTAAATTCTTCTTTTGCTTGATCAAAACTTTCATTTCCTGCAACCTGTTCAAATGTAAGATAGCTGTGCTGATGTTCAGCAGTATAATAATTTTCTACAAGAAAATCTATGCATTTCCTTGCAGCATTTGAAACGCCGGAAATAACTGTGTTATTTGCAAGTTTGTTGTGAAGAACATCTTTGAGTTCATTATCTGATTTACCAAGGAATTTTTTGTTTATATAGAACACTGATTGCATAAGTGTCTGTGGCAACCTTGCAAAAGCCACATATGATCCGGTGAAAATGACGGTAAGAATTTTTCCTGTTCTGCCAATTACTTTATCAAGAAGCCCGGTTATTCCGCCTCTGCTCTGAGCTTCTTCACTTTGAGATGACTCATCAAGCATTGGGGTAAAAAGTGCAAACATGGAAAGCGGGCTTAGTGTGTGAAACAGGATTTCAGTGTTGTGTATAAGGGATCTTAAAAAACTTGGCTTGCCTGTTTTTATCTGTGCATTAAGATATTCAGATGCACTTTTAATTTGTTTGTTTACAGATTCAGGAAGAACAGGTTCAAGATGTTTACTTTCATCAAGCACCCTTACTACTGAATCAATACCTTTAATAAAAAATTCAGGTATTCCTACAAAGAGACTTACAATCCTGCTTGCTCCAAGAAGCGGTCTTTGGAAAAACTCTTCTCTTGACATTTGTCCTGTAAGCAGGGCAAGTGAATCAGCGGCTTGTCTTAAACCTTGCATTGTAGGATTTGCAATACTGCCAATTGTTGCAAGTCTTTTTGCACTGGAATATATTCTGTCAAAGCCTTTTTCTTTTGCCCTTATTCTTTTTTCTTCATGTGTTGTAAGTTCTTCTGCTTTGGCTAAATAAAATTCTTTTTCTCCAGATGTTCGTGCATTTTGGGCTTTTTCAAGATAAGCTCTTTTTTCAGGACTAATTAAATTATCTGCTTGCCTGCTCTCGTTTTGTCTAAGACCCCATGCAAGGAGTGCCTGAAAATTCCCAAAGCCCCATGCACCGCCTGTAAAAATCAGATTTGGAATGTTTGCAATAGTTGCAAGTTTATGGAAAATTGATTTTCCAAATTTCTCCGGATTAATAAATGGTTCAAATATAAATGGTGTAAAACCAAGACTGCAGCACCTGTAAAAAACTTCTCTTACCTTGTCAAACATATTACTATTTCCATTGCCATTTGATCTTCCGGTGAGTGCGCCATGATTTTTAAGTTCATTTGTAATGAGTGCAAAAGGGGCTGATAGAGTAGCAGCTGAGCCAAAGAAATCTCCAACAACCTGAAGTATTCTTGCAGGTGCCTTTAATCCCTCTTTCCATACAAAAGGGAGCATTCCTGCACCAGTTGCAAGAGCTGCTGTCCATGCAAAAAAGGTAAATTTCTTTTTTACACCCTGAAATATTTTGTCTGGATCTTCATCTGCCGGGAAACCAGCTAAATCCTGGCCATAACCTCTTTTTGTTTGGGTTAGTGTCCTTGAATTAGCTGCACTAGCTGTAACTGGTGGGATTGGACTTGGCATATATCTTACTTAAATACTCGGATATAATCTATACCTGCCTGAATACTATCAATAATACCTATGTATTACAAGAATTCTGTATTAAATAATGTTTAAAAAGCCGATTGTCTTAGTCGGATTAGCTTTATTTCCTTCTTTTTTCAATCTTTGAAAGCTCCTGATAAAGCTTTTTCTCTTCTTCTGAAATGACAGTAGGAGTATTGATTTTTACTTTTACGAAGTGGTCTCCCCTGCCTTCTCTTTTCTGGTGTGGCATGCCTTTGCTGCGAAGCCTGAGCATTTTGTCATTCTGTGTACCGGGAGGAATAACCATTTTTACTGGCCCATCCAGTGTAGGTACTTCAATTTCTGTTCCAAGAACAGCATTACTTGGAGTAATTAATATTTCAGAGTTTATATCATCATTTTCTATTTTAAAAAAGGGATGCTCTTTCAGAGTAACCACCAGAAACAAATCTCCTGCATGGCCTCCATTCTTTCCAGAAGATCCTTCACCTGCCATTCTGATTTTTGACCCTTCTCTTACATTTGGCGGGATTTTTACCTCAAGTCTTTTTGGTAATAGTCCGGGAATATTTATATCCATTTTTCTTGTGGTACCGCGATATGCTTCTTCAATAGTTAGCTCAAGTTTTATTGATTGATCATCACCCCGTCTTTTTGTCTGCTGTCTGGGGTATCCCTGTGTAAAAAGATCATCAAAGTGTGTGGTAGTTTTATTTTTAAAAGCCTCACCAAACAGCATTTCGAAAAAATCACTGAATGGTGCTTCATGTGTTTGGGTAAAGCCTTTATTGAAATCATTAAATGAAAAATCAAAACCAGGCGGTGGTGTAAAATCACTGCCTGGATTAAAGCTTGAACCCAGAGTGTCATATCTTCTTTTTTTGTCGGGATCGCTTAAAACTTCATATGCCTCATTTATTTCCTTAAACTTTTCTTCTGCGTCTTTGTTTCCCCTGTTTGTATCCGGGTGAAATTTCCGCGCAAGCTTTCTGAATGCAGATTTAATCTCCTTTTCGGCTGCATTTCTTGGTACGCCTAAAATTTCATAATAATCTTTGTATTTAACCATTTGTAGAAAGTGTAGTACTTACAATTTTGCTTTAGATACATTATTATATCGTTAAATGAATAATATAAAAGATGGAAGTAAAGTTACCAATGACAATAAATATCTTTATCACAGCCTCAGCTCTTATTTGAAAGAAAGATTTGGGACAAAAGTACAAAGAGTAACACTTGAAGCAAATCTTGATTGTCCGAACCGTGATGGTCTAAAGGCATTTGGAGGCTGTAGCTTTTGTACTGCAGATGGGTCAAGTGCTGGTGCATTTGATGTAAATGATCCAATATCAGAACAATTACAGGACGGTGTAAAACTTTTCTCAAAAAGATTTGGTGCATCAAAATTTATCTCATATCTTCAATCTTTTACAAATACATATGCACCTGTAGAAAAACTAAAAAAAATATACGATGAAGCTATATCACATCCTGATGTTGTAGTTTTAGCCATTGGAACAAGACCTGACTGTCTTTCTAATGAAGTACTTGATTTAATTGAATCTTATAAGGAGAAAGTTGAAATCTGGCTTGATGTCGGATTACAAACAGTACATAACACCACGTTAGATTTTATAAACAGGGTACATAGTTCTGAAGAATTCTTTGATGCTCTTTACAGGGCAAAAAAAAGAGATTTAATTGTTTGTGCCCACACAATATTTGGGCTCCCAGGGGAAACCACTGATATGTACTATGAAACGATGAGAAAACTTGCAGATTCGCCCATCGATGCTATTAAAATTCATCAGCTTTTAGTACTTGAGAAAACAAAAATTGCAAAACAGTATAGTGATGGACTATTTAAAGAGCTTGAACTTAAGGACTATATAAATCTTGTATGTGATTTTCTTGAAATACTTTCACCAGATGTTGTTATTCACAGGCTTTTTGCTGAAGCAAAGCCAGGAGAGTTAATTGCACCAAAATGGGCAGAACAGGATGGTGGCAGGAGAAATAAACAGCAAATCTTAAGAATGATTGAGGCTGAACTTGTCAAAAGAGGTACAAAACAAGGCTTAAAATTTAAAAATTAAAACAAATTAATCAATTTTGTAACTTTTAGTATCATCTCTTAATGAAATTCCCTGCCCGGGGAAATATAATGTTCGGATAAACTATTTCGGAATCATTTATGTCAATGATAACCAATCTTTTAGTCTCTATAACCAGGCCAATCCGAATGCCTAAATATTTAAGACCGAATACACCTGAGGCTAATAAGTGGATAGGTGAGCATAGCAATTCATCGAATGGTCTTTCATATCTTGCAGTTTCAGGTTTAGGACTTGCTGCTGCTTCAATAGGACTTGCATTATTAGGTTTCAAAGAAGACAGTGAAACTTCAAAAACAATTGGTGGCACTGGAACTGCAGCAGCAGTTGCATGTCTTGGATTAGATTATATTGCAAGACATACAGATCTTTTAAACAAACTTAGTCCTAATGGCTCTCAAGATGATACTTCAAACAAAGATTCCCAAGAGAGAAGAGTTTACCGTTCTCGCCCACGGACTTTTCGTACTCCAATATCTGTAACAGCATTGCGTAGTGGTTCTTATTCTGGCTACGGTACATAATTAAAATTTGGTTAAATTACAAAAAATTAAAGAGGATCCTAGCTCTTTTATGTCAAATTTTAGTTGCTCTGACTTTGTATAAATAGACAGTTTGTGGGATTTTCTGTGTTTGATGGGGAGTTTGAAGAGGTAAAAATTATTAATGGATGGTGTCGGCCGAGTAGGTCAGATTAAACAAAGGATTGGTTTAACTAATCCTGAGACTGAAAGTAAAGTAGGTGATTATATTGCTGCTGGAGGGACGACAGCACTTTTATTCGGTGGTCTTTTGTGGTATTTCAAAGGAAGCAGGTTTGGAAAAATATTTACAATTGGCGGACTGGCTACAACTGTTGTTTCTCTTTTCTTTAAAAAGTCAGGTACTTCTTCTAGTGAAAATGCATATCCGGTAAATTTACCGTTGCCTGAAAACACTCTAACAGTACCAGAAAGAGATCCTAGGGAACTTGCAAAAGAACATCTTGCAATTTTAAAGGACAGAACTAAAACAGAAGATGAGAGAAAGGATGTATTAATTGAACTTGCCAGGCTTTACAGAAAAAATGATGATATTCCGGTTATTAGTATTCTTTTAGGATGTCTTGAAGGCAAAGGAGAAGTCTTAAGGGAAAATCCGGATGCTCTTGATGTTGAACTTGTTCCTGATGGGGACGATGTCAAGCTTGTACCTGTAGTCCATAATGATGAAGAAATATCGCTTGGTTTACGCGGAGGTGCAGCTCTAGCGCTTGCAGAAACAGGTGAAAGAATCGCATTACCTCGTATATTTAAGTTGTTTATAGAAACAAAAAGAGAATATAGTGCTTTAATTGGACCATTAAGTGAAGAACAGACTGCATATTTAAATTCACTTGAAAAAGCTTTTTCAAGATCCCTTGAAGTTTTAAGTGAAGGTGATAATGCTGAATATTTATGTAAATTTTTTAATAAACATTTAGAAGATCCTGCAAATCTTTGTGATGTTACAGCAGAAGTACTACTTAAAAATGGAATTCCTTCAAAATACTTAAATGCTAACAATGCTGCAAATGTTTCTTATTACTATGCATCTAGCAGATCTGAGCCAGAATTACAGAAAACTGCAATTAGTTCATTAACTGAGGCTGTTAACAGAATGTCTGCTGACGAGTCCCAGCAAGCCTTGATTAGTTTATATGGATTATATACTGATATTAATAATTCTTTCTCGTCTCTGGATCCCCCACTGGAAGCTCATGAAGCAACACTTATAAGAGAAATAGAAACAAAGGTTCAGGAGGGTGTAGATAAAATCCTGGAAAGAAATGACCCGGATGAAATATCGCAGCTAAATGATTCATTTAATGATCTTTATCCTGATAGTACAAGCATAGATGATACTACTGCAGAAGGTATTTTAAAGAGTGGTGTTTATGTTTTTCTTGGATCTGATGATGTAACTGACTTAGCTTTAAGATTTATTGATAATAGTGGAGACTCAGAGCTTCAGAATACTTCAATCAATATACTAAATAATGTAGCTGGTACTGAAGTGGAAACCTGTGGATATCAGGCAATTCCATATTTGCATAATACTCTTGTAAAAACATCGGACAAATTTTGTTCAATGGATATTCCTATGACAGATGAACAAAATGATTTATTAGCATCACTTAACTCTATGTTGTCTGATGAACTTGCTGGTGTGAGAGATAGAGATGATTATGGTGAAAGGGATTTTCTTGAAGCAAGCTTTAATGAAAAGTGTGATAATACAGCAGCTGTAAGTGATCTGTCAGCAGGGGTACTTTTTGCACATGGCATTGTACCTGAATTTGTCAGTCCTAGAAGATCTTTAGGGCTTTCTCTGCGTTTTGCTAAGGATGATGAAAAACCTGTTCTGCAAAAAGGTTCAACCAATGCTCTTGTTGAATTATCCAGGAATTATTCAGGAGAAAACGGACTAAGACTAGTTTCCGGACTATATGACACTTTAGTTCATGTAAGAACAAATATTGTAGAGGGGAGAGGCAATCCTGAGAGGGAAGAACAAGCCAGGCTTTTAGATGAATCAATTCAAAATGTTCTTGTGACTACTAGAAAGTCTGGGAATAGTATTTTAATAGGTGAATTGGTTAGATTTTTTAACAGTGAAATCGCAGGTGGAAATGAAAGATTTGCCCCACTTGCAGGACGCTATTTAGGAATAATAGAGAGTTCTCCCGTTACTATATAACCCAAATTTTAAACAGCTGTTTTTATTTTCCTCATTTCAATATATCCCGGCTGTGATTCTACCTTCTTCTGCCAGGCTTTAATATTTTTAAATCCTGATATGTCAATTCCTCCTTCTGATGAAGGATAAATCTGACCATAGCATGCAATATCTGCCATTGAATAATCACCAGCAATAAAATTGTTTTTGGAAAGATGGTTGTCCAATATTTTCAGGTAAAAATTGGATTTATCTCTTGCATCCTTTAACTTAGCCTCATCTACTTTATAATTTGGAATAAACCTAGGTCCGACAGTGGTCATAAACCGGCATGGTTGAAGGTATGGCTGTAATTTAGTAGCTTCAAACATGACCCATTCAAGCATTATGCCTAATTTTTTTACATCCTGAGGAATTAAATTATTTGGTGCAAATTTTCTGCCTAAATAAAGCAATATTGCATTTGATTCCCAAATAGGAAAATCATCATCCAAAAGTACAGGTATCTGACCATTTGGGTTGAGACTTAAAAACCATTCCTTTTTATGCTCTCCCTTCATTAGATCAACTGGAATTAATTCATAATCAATCTTCAAATTTGAAAGAGCCAGACGAACCTTATAACCATTTTGGGATTCAATAAGATCGTACAGTTTAATTTTTGACATTATTTTCTCCTTTAGTTTTAATTCTATCAGGTACACATTAACCTTAAACTGCAGCCATATGAAGCTGATTAATTAGTTTGTCAAAGTTTGGGAATGATGTAGAAATCCACTCAGTGCCTGGCACTAAAACAGGCTCATTTGCTTTTAACCCAGCAATAGCAACTGACATTGCAATTCTGTGATCAGAATGCTTTGGCCATTCGATTGAAGGATCTATTGTAAAAGGTTTACCTGCAAGTCCTTCTATTTCAAGTCCGTCCTCAAGCTCATTTATTTCTACTCCAAGCTTTTTTAGTACCTGTGCCATTGTTTTTATTCTGTCAGATTCCTTAAACCTTAATTCTTTTGCATCTTTTATTATTGATCTTCCTTTAGCTTGTGCCATGATGATGCATAAAATGGGGATTTCATCTATAAGCAATGGAACAGAATTACCTTTTATTTCAATTGCAGTGAGATTTTCTGAAGTTACAAATATATCTGCTATTGGTTCTCCTGAGATTTCTTTTTTATTTGTAAATTCAATTTTTACTCCCATTTTTTTAAGTGCATTTATAATTCCTGTTCTGGTCGGATTTACAAGTACTTTCTGAAGTACAATTTCAGATTGTGGGATTATACTGCATGCAGCCATAAAAAATGCTGCAGATGAAATATCTCCAGGGACAAATATACTCTGAGCTGTTAATTTCTGCTCTGAGCCTATAATTATTTCATTTTTTTCATATTTTATTGTTGCACCAAATGCACTTAGCATTCGTTCTGTGTGATCTCTGGATTTTTCTTTTTCAATTATTTTGGTTTCACCCTTTGCCTGGAGTGCTGCAAGCATAATTCCTGATTTTACCTGTGCACTACTGACAGGCATTTCATATGTAATTGCATGAAGCACACTTGGCGAAATTACAATTGGTGCTTTTGTATTGTGTTCTCTTCCGGCGATTTTTGCACCCATTAAAGTAAGTGGTTCAATAACCCTGCCCATTGGACGGTTTAAAAGTGAATCATCACCAGTAAGGATTGAAAGAAAATTCTGTCCACTTAAAAGACCGCTTAATAGACGAATAGTTGTGCCTGAATTTCCGCAATTAAGTATATTTTTTGATTCACTTAGTGAATGAAGCCCTTTTCCGTAAACAGTAATAGTTTCATAGTTATTGAAATAGTTTATTTCAACACCAAGTTGTTGCATGATTTTTAATGTATTCAGACAGTCCTGACTTGGCAGAAAATTTTTAATTTCAGTTTTCCCGTTTGCAATTGAAGCAATAATAATGGATCTATGAGAAATAGATTTGTCGGATGGAACCGAAATTGTTGTTTTTATAGGGTTACTTAAGGGATTAACTGTAAATTGTTTCATTGAATTGGAATACTTATCGTGATGTTATAGGCTGTTTGGAAACATTCTTTGTATCAATTTCAATCAGGGAGCCATTTCCCTGAACAGTTGCATATAATTTATTTGAAGTCGAATCGTAAAATACATAATAGGGCTTTTCAAGCCTGTCAATTAAGACTGAAACTAATTTTTCCGGTGTGATTTTAATAATTGAATTTCCTGAGTAATTTGCTACAAAAAGATTATCATTTTCATCGACAGCAATCCCAACAGGTCCTTTTAATCCAATATTTTCAACAAAAATTTCTTTCTTCCCCTCAGGGCTTATTTTTTCAATGCTATCTTTTGTGAAATTTGCAATATATAGATTCTTCTTGCTGTCCTTTGCTATGCCTGCAGGACCGGAAAAGTTATCTGATATAGTTTTGAACTTTTCTTTTGTCCCTCCTTCATCAAGTGGTTTTGTAAGCGTGTTTATAAGGAGTTCTCCTTGTGGCAGGTTTTTCTGTGGTTCTGCTATAATCTTTTGTTCCGATTTTTCCAAAGCGTCAACAAGCAGTTGTGCCTGTACCTCCGGTGCTTGTATAACTTCTGGTCTTGCTTCAGGAGGAGTTATATCTAAAGCAAGATATGTTTCTATCTTTTCAAGGTTTTGTTTTGCTTCATTGTATTTTGGATAGTCAGTTGTTATCAGAGAAAAATATTTTTTTGCTTCAGGATATTTTTTTTCTTCTAAATAACAGATCCCAAGTTCATATGCAATTTCAATGTCATCAGGGTTTATTTGAATTGCTTTCTGGAGTGCCTCTATTGCATAGAAATATTTTTTTTGTTTTTTGTAAATTGCACCCAGGTTATAGTAAGCATCAACAAAATCAGGATCAAGTTCAATCGCTTTTTTAAAAAAAGTTATCGCAGATTCTATGTCACCCTGTTCGTAACTCTTTAATCCTAGATTATAAACACTTGCACTTGCTGGTTTTGGATTATTAAAATCTTTTTGTGGCTCAGGACTCTGAGCATTTGCGCTTCCAAAGAAAAAAACTAGAACTAAGGTGACCGGTAATAAATTTAGAACTATTCTTTTTTTCATATTTGACTGATATTTTATCATATTTGCCCTGGAACTATTAATTAAAAATTAAATCTTTCTATAGCCTGAAGATTTTAATTGCTGTTGAATTAAGATATTGTTGTAGATTAGATTCCAAGATTATCTTTTAATATGGTGATTAAAAAAGAAGAATTGATAATGAAAGATAAAAAACAGGAACTGCAGGAATATATACCTACAGCATTTAACCCTCTCCTGTACTGTGTCAAATTAAGCTCTCTCAGTGGTTCATTTTCAGATATTGCAGCTGTTATAAATTCATGCGGTGGGCACATTGGAGATATAAAAGTAGTAGAAAGCAATCAGAATTTTGTTAAAAGATATGTTTACTTTACAGCAAGTACAATTCAAGCCAGAGAAATTGTTTCAAAGCTGCATGATTTCCCCGGAACCCAGATACTTGATGTTCAGAATGAGGTTTATAGTGCTCATGTTGGCGGGAAAATAGGTATTAAATTAAAAAAAGATGTCACCAATTATAAAGATCTTTCAATAGTTTATACTCCTGGTGTTGCTGAGGTATGCAGAACAATACAGCAGGATAAAAGACTTGCATATAACCTTACTATAAAAAGAAACTCAGTAGCTGTTGTAACTGATGGTTCTGCAGTTCTTGGGCTTGGAAATCTTGGACCTTTTGCCGGAATGCCTGTAATGGAAGGCAAGGCTATGCTTTTTAAAATACTTGCTGATATTGATGCATACCCTATATGCCTGGATGCTAAAACACCTGATGAAATAGTAGCTGTTGTTAAAGCAATTGCCCCGGGATTTGGCGGGATAAATCTAGAAGACATAGCTGCTCCAAAATGTTTTGAAATTGAAAGAAGGCTACAGAGTGAACTTGATATTCCTGTGTTTCATGATGATCAGCATGGAACAGCAGTTGTTGTACTTTCAGCATTGTTTAATGCAGCAAAGGTAGTAGATAAAAAACTTGAAGATCTTGAGGTTGTAATTACAGGCGCAGGTGCAGCAGGTGTTTCAGTAGCTAAAATACTCCTTTTTGCAGGAATCAGAAATATTATTGTAACTGACAGAAATGGCGCAATTTACATGGGCAGAAAAGAAATGAATAATTCAAAAGAAGAGCTTGCAAACCTTACTAACCCAAATAAGGAAAAAGGAGTACTTTCTGATGTAATAAAGGGAGCAGATGTATTTATAGGGGTTTCAGGACCGGATTTAGTTACTCCTGATGATATTAAATCAATGGCTAAGGATCCTATTGTTTTTGCACTTTCAAATCCTGATCCGGAAATAAAACCAGAGCTTGTAAAACCATATGTCAGGGTTATGGCAACAGGCAGATCAGACTATCCTAACCAGATAAATAATGTTCTTTGTTTCCCCGGGTTTTTCAGGGGGCTCTTAGATAGTTATGCTACAAGAGTAACTGAGAAAATGAAATATAATGCAGCAGTTGCAATTGCATCAATTGTTCAGGACTATGAATTAAATGAAAGCTACATCATTCCAAGCATATTTAACAAACAGGTTGCTTCTACAGTATCAAGTGCTGTTGCAGATGCAGCTTTTGAAGATAGAGTTACAAAAATTATCCCTGAAGTTGATTTAAAACTTCTGTAAGTTTAAACAGTAGCTTTAACAAGTTCTGGTGTTGTCGCTTCTTTTCTTAGTTGTTCCTGAACAAGAATACCGTTTTCATACCTGAGTTGTCCTACTTCTACCATTGCATTATCAATGTATAGATTTGCAATAGCAGGGGGGTATTCTTCATTACCTTTTCCTGCACTCATATTAGTTATAAATTGTTCAAGTGCTCTCTTTTCAGCTTTTTCCTTAAGTGTTTTAGGCTCTTGCAGATCCTGTAATTTTATTAGTACTGCAGTAGTGACATAAAGATCTATTGCTCTGTCTGCAATGTCTAAAATTTCATTTTGGTGAAGTGCAGTTTTATTTCCATATTTTTTACCCAGCATAAGTGCGTCCCATGAAAGGTTTTTGGTCTGTCTTTGAAGCCACCATGCATCAGAGAGCCCAAGATCACCTTTTTCATATTTAAATCTGCCAGCTAAAACTTTTCCAGCTTCTCTAATTCCATCCATTTGTAGAGAAAGGGCTTTTTGTGCTCTCATTGCTGGTTTGGATGATACCAGAACCAGATGTTGTTTAAGTGCTTCATTTACACCTTCAACAATAAGAGGGATCCACATGTCACGGAGCATCAGTTCTATTGGACTTCCTTTCATAGTTCCCATACCGCCAAATATTCTGGCAACTGTTGGAATTATTTCCCATGCTTCTTCTGTAGCATAGGCTTTTATTGCTGCCGACTCTGCAATTATGTTCATGTTTGGATATGTGTCGATGAGTCTAGTAGTAAGTTCTGATACTGCATTTAATGCAGCAACCTTTACTGCCATTTTTGAAATGTATTCTTTTACTTTAGGTAAATCAGCAAGCCTTCCACCGTATAGTGGGAATCTGCTTCTCTGAACAGCTTCAATTACAGCTGCTTCAAATGCACATGTTGCACCTTCAGCACAGAATGAACCAAAACCAGCACGTCCTTTGTTTAAGCTGTTAAATATTTGTTTTGCACCTGCGCCAATTCCTTCCTGACCTCCTAATATAGATTCTACTTTTGTACCATTAAAATCTTTTACGACAGGAAGTTTGAAATCCTTAAACTCAATATAAGCCTGATTGCTTCCCCTAATCATCATTAAGTCAAGAGGGTTGCTTATTATGATTTTCCCTTCCTGGTTTAATGCTCTTTTTTCACTTTCAGATAGATTAGCTTCAGCTAATGCTCTGCCTTCAGCTTCAGACAATTCTCCAAGTTCCCCTTTTGCAAGGGTTTTTCTTTTAGCGTTCATTAAGTCAACAGAATCAGTAATCCTGAATGGAAGATCCACTATAAAAACAGTTGGTTTGGATTCACCGGCACTATCTACTAATTTAGCAAGAACAAACATTACGCCTGATCTTTGTGTATTTGTAATAAATATTTTTGAACCGTTCATAACATAATCATCACCAACTCTTTTTGCAGTTGTCGATGCACCGTCTATTGCATCTGTACCTGAACCACGTTCTGTAAGCCCAAATGCACAGAGAGAAAGCCCTTTGGCTATTTCAGAAAGATAGAATCTTTTCTGGGCATCAGTACCATAATGTACAAGCGGTGCTGATCCGATAGTACTATGTGCACTTACAATGCCGCCCATTGTTCCGGACATTGATCTTATTACTGCTCTTAAAACCCTGTCATATTCTCTCTGATTAAGTTCAAGACCACCATATTCTTTTGGAATTTTAAGTGCAAAAAGCCCTAGTTCTCTCATCCTTAGCAATTCATCTGATTTTATAAAAGGATAAGGATCAGAATCAATTGCATAAGGATTTATCAGTGCTTGTTCAAGCATTCCTGATGTAAGTGAGAGCCTTTCCATCCAGTCATGCATTGCATCTGAAGGATTTCCCAGAACAGAATGAAATTGACTTTCTCTGGCTCTGAATAAGGCTCTTTCATAATCATATTCTCTTCTAAGCATAGGCGGTATGTCATGAGGTGGTTTTCCGCCATAACCTTTTATCCAACTATCAACAACGTCTTCAGAGTGCCTAAGACCAATACCTATTAGATCTGTAAGTGCCCTTATTGATGTTTCAGCAGCACCAGTTAATCCGTTTCTCCAGGCAGCCTGCATGTCATTTACCGGCATGTGTCCGTAAGAGATCATCCGTGCAAAAACACCTGGGGTTTGATTTTTATCTCCTGTCATTCCACCAGTTTTTTTCATCATGTCAGCAAGAATCTGATCCTGATCTAATAGCAATAAATCACCAGGATCAACAAAATTAGGCATTCCTTCGTGATAGATTTGGCCTGGTATATGAAATGACGGTATTCTTACAGAATCATGCACAGAGATGGTTGACATTAGAGTTGTCTCCTCAAATATTTCTCAATAAACTATTTATAAATTGTCTATTTAAATTGAAGATAATTTTACCTTAAAAAATATTTTAATACCAGCTAAAACTTACATCTTTTGATGAAAATCAGTTTATTTAATTTCATCATGATATATTTAAGAAATGGCTGACTCAAAGAAAAGTTATTTTCCTTTGCTTATTGCAGTAGCATTTACTTATTTGACATTTGGTGCAGTAACAAATGTAGCAGGGGCAATAGTCCCCAAAATAAAAGAAACATACCAGGTAAGCGGATCTGCATCAAGTTTTTTAGCATCTGTTTTTTTTATTGCATATGGACTAACTTCTGTACCTTTTGGTTCTTTAATTAATAAACTGGGTTCAAAATTCACCCTTGTTATCGGTTCAGTTATTACAACTGTTGGTGTGTTTATGTTTGCAAGTATTCCAGGCTATTATGCAAATATGGCTGCAATGTTTATCTGCGGTATTGGAATAACTGCACTTCAGGTTGCAGCAAACCCACTTGTTCAGAAAATCAGCAATCCTGAAAAATATTCAAGAAATCTTACCTTGTTTATGGTTCTTTTTGGTGTTGGTTCTACTTTTGCACCGTATATTGTTACTTTTATAAAATCCATTGGACTTGGATGGAACTACACTTACTGGTTTTTTACTGTTATGTCTTTAATTATGCTTTTATTGGTTGCCTTTCCAGAATATCCTGAGGAAAAAAGACTGGAAACAAAGGAAAAAGAAAGCAGAGTAGGTATTTTGGATCTCCTCAAAGACCCAATGATTGCTTTATATGCTCTTGGCATTTTTCTATATGTTGGAGTGGAAGTCGGAGTTGCAGTTAATATTGGACTATTTCTGGAAGATGTTCATAAGATTTCAGCTGTGCTTGGACAGGGAGCTGAAGCTGCTAAAAATGCAGCAGTTGGGAATTATTGGTTAGGTCTTTTAATTGGTCGTCTTATTGGTGGATTTATTCTTGACAGAATACCTGCAAAAAAAGCTATTAAAATATACATTACCTTTGCTGCGGTAGCACTTGCATCAGCTATCTTTTCTAAAGATATTAATGTGGTTTTATGGTCATTCCCTATGGTTGGTTTTTTCATTTCAATAATGTTTCCTTCAATTTATGGACTTGCAATTGAATCATACAGTAAGGAATACTCTGGCATTGTTTCAGGGATACTTTGTACAGCAATAATTGGCGGGGCTGTAATTGCACCTGTGATTACAAAAGTTGGTGAAATAGCCGGCTCGGTCCAGAATCCTAACTGGCACATAGGAATGCTTGTAGCATTTGCATGTTATGCGTATATTTTTACTGTAGGTATCTGGGCTAGGTCAAAACAAGCATGAAAAAAGTTTTTTTTAAAGTTATTTTTATTGTTTTATTATTTTCTCCAATTCAGGTATTTCCAAGCCTGAGGAACAGTATCAATGAAAACAAAAGAAAGTATGGGAAAGAGATTATCACAAAAGCTTTTAATAATGAGGAAAAAAAATTCTCCGGTAAAAAAATTTACCAGTTTCCAATGCTTGGATGGCAGGTTGAGTCAATATTCAGGGACGGCAGGGTTTTTTCAGAAACAGCCAGACCAAAAGGTTCAAAAGTAAGCAAGCTTCTAATTACTGAAAGAGAAGCAAATACAATAGCTGATGTTTTATTCCCAAAAAATATACGAGGAGCTTATAAGAAACAGATTAACAATGCAAATTTTATAAGCCATTTTTTTGAACACGGTGTTGTAAGCTTTGAAATGGAACTTGATAAAAAGAGGAAAAGACATGTAGGCATTACAGGGGTAAGAACTGTTTTATATAGTAATGGTGATAATTTTAAAAGCATTAAAGTAAATGCTTACCACTAATTTTTCAGTCTATGCTTTTGACAGATAATCTTTAAGTTTACCGCTTCTTGAAGGGTGACGAAGTTTTCTTAGTGCTTTAAATTCAATCTGCCTTACCCGTTCCCTTGGAAGTTGAAATAATTTACTTACTTCATCAAGTGATCTTTGTTGCCCGTCTTCAAGACCAAACCTCAGACTGATTAATTCTCTTTCCCTTTCATTAAGTTCCTCAAGGGCTTTATCCAGATCTTTTCTGAGCAGTTCATTTGAAACAAAATTATCAGGCTGTAGAGCGCTGCTATCTTCAATAAAATCGGAAAGCTTCGCATCCTCCTCTTTTCCAAAAGGGGTTTCAAGTGAGACAGGTTCTTTAACTGACTTAAGTATTTCATCAAGCCTGTCTTTTGAAAGTTTCATTGCTTTTGCAAGCTCTTCTTCTGTTGGTTTTCTATTTAACTGATTTGCAAGATAATTTGCTACCCGTCTTACCCTGTAAAGATTTTCAACCATATGAACAGGAACTCTGATTGCATGAGCTTTGTCTGCAATTGCCCTGGAAATAGATTGTTTTATCCACCAGGTCGCATATGTTGAAAATTTAAATCCTTTGTCACTGTCAAATTTTTCTGCAGCTCTCATTAACCCGATGTTTCCTTCCTGAATTAAATCAAGAAGATTTAGTCCTCTTCCAAGGTATCTTTTTGCTATTGAAACAACAAGTCTAAGATTTGCAGTAATTAATTTCCCTTTTGCGAACTCTGCATTTTCCCCGCCTCTTGCAACTTCCCTTGAAATTTCCATTTCTTCAATGGGTTTTAACAGAGGCACTTTACCAATTTCTTTCAGGTAAAGTTTTATTGAATCATCAATAGGTACGGTTACATCTGATAAAAGAGTATCTTCAATGTCAGATATATTGCAGTTTGAATCTATTCTATTTTCCTGAGTGTTGCTGATGTTATTATCTTCCGGGTTTTTAAAAAAAGTATTTATTGTTTCCCTAGAATATTTTTCCACAATACTGGATGTAAAAAAACAGTTATTATAGCTATCTCTAGCTAGCCCCAAATGTTTACTCATGTTACCCCCCTCTACTAAGGTAAAAAACCATATTAAGTAGTGCTCCCCCCAGACCTTAAATAAAGACCATAATGTTTAGGCTTAAGTTAAGGATTTCAATAAAGTTATTTTTATTGAAGATCATTTGAACACCTGAGAAAGCAGCTTTCTTGTTTTGATCAACGAATTTGATGTTAAATCAGGGATTTATTAGATTTATTTAATCGGCCGAGCTAAACTAAATGAAAAAATTTTTATTTCATTTTAATTCCTTTTTAATCAGATAAAATTAAGAGTTGTTTAAAACAATCTGGAGAAAGATACTATTGCAAATTTATTTTTATTGTGATTGTGAAAAGGGTGGATACTAAAAATGAAAAAAAATAAATTTAAACCCCGCCCTTTTGTAAAGTGGGCAGGCGGAAAAAGAACCGTAATTGATCAAATAAATAAAAGGCTGCCGAATGATTTTAATGCCTACTTTGAACCATTTGTTGGTGGTGGAGCAGTGTTTTTTTCTTTGGAGGAGAAAAAGCAAGAAGCATTTTTATCTGATAATAATCCTGATCTTATTGCAGCATATAAGGTTATAAAATCATCCCCGCGAACACTTATAAAGGAACTAAAGAAACATGCAGCAAAACACTCTGAAGGTTATTACTATTACATAAGAAGATCTTCTTCCAGGGATATCGTTGATATAGCAGCCAGGTTTTTATATCTTAATAAAACCTGCTATAACGGGCTGTACAGGGTAAATAACAGTGGCTATTTTAATGTACCGATAGGTGATTATAAAAATCCTGATATTGTTCAGGAAGAAAATATAATTGCATGCCATGATTTACTTAAGAGGACAAAAATATCACTTTGTGACTTTACAAAAATAAGACCAGGCAAAGGGGATTTTGTTTATTTTGATCCTCCTTACTTTCCTAAAAAAGAAAACTCTTTTACCAAATATACAAAGCAGAATTTTTCACTAGAGGATCAAGTGAGACTTGCTGAGTTTATTAAGAAACTTGATAAAAAAGGTGTTTATATTATGCTTTCAAATTCAATGACAAAGGTTATTTCAGATCTTTACACAATGAACCACTTTTTAAAACATGTTATTTATGCTCCAAGATATGTAAACTGTAAAGGTAATGGACGAGGGAAAATCAGTGAACTGCTAATAACCAATTACTGATGTATGTTTTTACTCCGGTGGCTTGCTCATAATTCGCTTCGCCACCTTTCCAGAGTTTACTAAATATCTACTTCTTACCACAATGTCCAGGTTTTGCCGAACAAGTCGGACAAAACCTTTCTTGATAAATTGCTATTGTGGTCATTTTATGGATGGTGAGTAGTTACTGATGTATTTTAACTTTCATATATATGGACTTTCTTGATGTTATTGCTGTAGTAGAATGTTAAATTATGCGTAAAGCGATTTTTTCAAATAAAAAATATATTCTTAGCTCAGGCAGGGAGATGGATTTAAGTGCTGAACATATAGGCGAGAGAATTGTTATTTCTGCCATGTTTAATCTACTGGATCCTGTTCAGGAGACTGGGCATTCTGTTTTAATCAGGATGGAAAATAATCAAACAGTTTCATTTGAATCCTTAGGTATAAAGAGTGAAGATGAAACTCTAAGAGAATTCCTGAAACCAATAGAAGGACTTAATGGTGCTGATAGAAATCTGAAAATATTTGAATTAAATGAACTTCTTAGTGTAATGCAGCAATTTCTTCAGAAAATAGATAAGGAACTTACAGCAAAAAAGTAAGTTGTAATATCAGAAATTAATTGCATTTGATCTCATTACAGGGCCTTCTATGCAAGTCCTTACATACTTATCCCCCGATTTTATAACACAGGACATGCATACTCCATAACCACAGGCCATATACTCTTCAAAAGAAACCTGTGCTGTGACATTGAATTCATTACATGCCTTTATTACGCTTTTCAGCATTGGTGTAGGTCCACAGACAAAAATATCCTGCTCTTTATTTTTATTTAGCTCATTTGTAAGCAATTCAGTGACGAATCCTTTTTGCCCTGAACTCCCATCATCAGTAATAATTTCAATATCACCATATTTTTTCATTTGATCAATACATACCAGATCGTTATTTGATCTTGCACCGTATAAAGTCTTAATTTTATAGCCTGACTCAAAAGCTGACCTTGCTACAAGAGGAAATGTAGCTATTCCAATGCCGCCTGCAACAATTAAAATTGGTTTTGATTTATTTCCACTGAAATTAAATCCTTTTCCGAGAGGCCCATGTATAAGAACTCTTTCATTTGGTCTGAGCCTGCTTAAAAAACCCGTTCCACCTCCAATTACCCTGTAAAGGAATCCAGCACATTCTTTTTCAATCTCATAAATGCTAAAAGGTCTTAAAAGATACTGTCCTGACTCCATCATTACAAACTGACCTGGCTTTGTAAACTTTGATATATCAGGGGAATGGAACCAGCTTACAAAGTAATCCTTTTGAATTTCTTCGTTTTTTACCAATTCTGCTCTAATTAAGAACTGCTTAAAATTCATATTACTATTATAACTTTGTCAAAATTTACAAGGACAATTCTTTATATATTTGGAGAAACAAATATGATTCTTGAAATAGGTCTTCCAGGATTTTCTATAAATGTAAAACTAATCGGATGTATGAAGAAAGGCCTGTTTTATTTTGTTATAAGCTCATGATCTGATTTGTCTTTTGGGTGGATAGGGGAAAAACAAATGTCATCACAGAAGCTAGAGGAATTGTTAAAGCTCTTAAGGAAAGATATCTCCTTTACTAACGATATTCAACATGGAGTGCAGTTAATTGAGCAGTCTTTCAGGGAAGTTGAAAGACAGAACATTGAAGATAATGAAAAAGAACAAATTAAGTTTGTTATAGCCAGAGTAGCTTCATTTCTCCTGAATAAAGATAAGTATTCCTGCATAACATCAGCAAGATCGCTTTTAAAATACTTACAGTATAAACTCCCGCTTGTACAGCAGCTGGCAGTAACTGAATTGTGTATGTTTTTAAGAGTTTCCACTCTGGTATTAATTAGTGAAAAAGATACAGATAAAATTGAAGAGATGTCAAAAGAACTGGATGAACTTTTAGCAGAGATTACAGAAGTAATTAATGATGGAGATATGCCACTTTCCTTGAGTTCAAGGATTCAAGAGGCTATAAGGTTTGCAAACCTTGGATTAACTGTAAGTGAAATAGGCACAAATAGAATCGGCTCATCAGATGAGTTTTTAAACTCTGCCATGAGAAGCTCCGTTGATAGGCTTGTACATGACTTTAATTTAATTGATTTATTACAGAAGCATACTGGTGAAAATGTGAAAGAAGTTATCACTGATCAATAAGTCTTAATGGTGTGGACAACTCTTTATTTAATCTTAAACATAAATATGAAAATTTGAATGAAAAAAAATTAATCTTTTAATTAATCATATTTTAACAATAAAAATTTAGAAACATAATAGAAGGTAATACGGGGGGTAACATCGGGTGATAGATTTTAACTTTAGTCAAACACAAAATATTTTTTCCCAGGAAAATGATTCCTCCAGATGCTGTCCCGGGAAACGTGTACAGAATGATTCAGTTACCCAGGCAATAAAACGAATAGCTTCTTTATCTAAAGCAGGTGATATTAAAGAGTGTATTAGTAACATAAATGCCCTCATGGAATTCCTTAACCATGAGAATGATAATGTAAAAAAGTGTGCAGTTGGAGCTTTGATACATCTTGTAGAAAAGGCAGCTGAGTTCTTAGCAAAAGAAACTGATCCAGAAAAAATAGCAGAATATTCTGAATCCCTCCTTAATGCCATTGATGCTATAGAGGGTAGTTCTGTACCATTAGATTCCGAAGCAAAAGGGAAGTTAGGAGAGATTAGAAGTTTTTTAAATGATGTATTAAAGACAATTGGGAAAGAGGAAGATCCTTTTTCTTCTGTATCAAAAAGGTCAAACACAAGAAATAATACTGATACTTTTACAAGCAATTTGGAGCAAACAAGAAGAGCACTCATTGGGGAAAATTATTCAGATGAGTTTATACAAGCAGATTTAACTCAGATAAGAGATATGTCGATATTTGGAAATATCGACAGACAATTTCAGACTTCACAAAATCCTGATGGTAGTTCCAGCAGGTTTATATTTGCTTAATCTATACAGTAACTAAAACTGGACTACTTTCCAGCCAACTAATGCTGAAGTAGTCATAAAAACTGCTGCTATTATCCAGGTAATTCTGTCCAGTCCTGCTTCAGCCTGTGTTGCTCCTGTAAAAAGGCTGGCTGAACCGCCTATACCACCTAATCCTTCACCTTTTGGACTATGAAGCAAAACCAGGGCACATAGTGCAATTCCTGAAAGAACCTGAATAGTAACTATAAAATATGCCATACAGCCAGTATTTTAACATATTGATAGTTTATATGGCTAATTTAAGTCTGGACCGGGGAATTTTTGAAGATACCGGTTCAGCAGTATTGTTTTTACTTTGTGTTAGAGGTTTTAAATTGGAAAAAATTTCATAGCCTAATAAAGCAATTCCAGGAATACCTAAAAAAGGAAGTATCTTAACGGCTGATCTGCTTATTAAGCTTATAAAAAAGGTACTGAATGTTAGAAGTGCACCGCCTGTAAGGATTGGTTTTTCATTTACAAGCTTTAAGGTAGTTTCTTTAATTGGGTTTAAAATCCTTCTTATTTGTCCAAATACAGTGTTTCTTTTGTTTGATACGAATGGTCTATTTGTTGAAATGTAAATCGTCATAATTTCCTTATTAATCGATTGTTGCGATCTGGATTTTTATAGATGATCCCTTATTAACACCACTGGCTATTTCAAATTTTGCATTTATTTCTCTTAGCCTTCGTTTTATATTCAAAATTCCATACCCAAGATTTTTTGTATTATTTATATCAAACCCTTTTCCGTTATCAGTAATTGTGATTAACACATAGTTATCGTTTGGTTTTTCAAGTTTAAAGTTTACTTCTGTTGATTCTGAATGTTTTTCAATATTGCAAAACCATTCTTTTATTACTTTAAATATTTCAATATCTTTTCTGTTTGATAGTATTATTTCCTCATTAGGCATTTCAATATTCACGGTTCCTTTATAAGTTTTTTTAAAGCCATTTAGGAATTGATAAAGTGTGCTCCCAAATCCAAGAATACTTACGTCGGGAACAATATATTCATTTATTAGCTGTCTTAGATTATTGTGGAGTTCATCTACAAGTCTTTCAGATTCAGTAAAATCCTTTTCTTTTATGGCTTTTTTAAGATTTGGAATAATTGTGCAGGGCAAATCGTGGACATCACTTGCAAATTGCCTTAGCAAACCCTCCTGTTCCCTGATGGCCTTTTCCTGTAACTGGATTATATTCTTCTGAAGCACCTCTTTTTTCCTTTTATCAAGGTACTGATCTATTGCTGTTGCAAGCTGGTCGACAACAGACTGGAGGAATTTTTCAATTTCATTGCTCCAGATCACTTCTTTTGTACTGAACTGGAGATTTAAAGCTACTTTTACTTTTTGAGAGCTTCCTGTGGTGACAAGCATTGAGTTTGTTTTTAATTTAATAAACAGTGCTTTAAATTTATTTCTGAAAAGATAATTTGGGAGAGGAAGATATTTTGAGAAATCCTCTATCTGGATAGTATGATTTGTATTTAACCTAAAAAGTTTAAATAAAGGTACATCCCGCAGATCAAGCTGAAATCCAACAGGGTTGAATTTTGGAACATAAGGACTTTCCCAGTAATGAGTAAGCAGTGCTCTTGTACTTTCACTGTTAGTCTGGAACAATAACAATCTTTCAGCAATACCTGCTTCAGCAAGAACTTTTACTGAATTCTCAAGTAATTGATCTATGGACAATTCTTTCCTTATATAACTACTTATCTTTACTGATATATCTGCAATTTCATTACTTGAGAGTGTGATTATATTTGAACTGGTTTTTAGGTTTGGTTCATTAGGAGGGAGGTCAAATAAGCCATCTGCCCGGCCTTTTGACAGGATATCCTCCATGCTCTTATCAGCTAATATGCTTTTGTTTAATATAGCCATTCTTAAAAATTTTTTTTTAGTGGTAGTAATTTTAATACATGTGTTAATCAGTGCAAAGCTTGGAAGCCTTTATGGGGTAAGGTTTTACCTTAGGAAAGGTTATGAAGGTTAAATAATTTTCATTGAAAACACTGATAAATGGCAGACAAATAGTTAAGAGGTGAAAAAAAACATGGAAAATCGCATTTTGCTCCTAAGGTAAAGTATGGGTTGATAAAAAAAATTTAATAATTAATTTTCTATTGTGGTTATAAAATAATTCCTACATCATGACTCCAGTTCAGCAAAATCAGGGTTACCTTTATACCTTTTCCCGCCAGAGTTTTTGTGCAGATGAATTCACATCGTATGAATCTCCCAGAAACTCTGGAAAGAACGGAATAATACTTACATTAATAGCAGATGATCATCCCTACCTGATACATGGTGTTGAAGCAGATTTAAATAAAGACCCAAAAATAAAAATTGTAGGAACAGCAGGTTCACATAATGAAGTAATTACAAAAGTATCAGAATTAAAACCTGATGTTATCCTCCTTGATTTGAGAATGCCTGGTTATGAGAAGCTTGACTTAAGAAAATTCATAACTCAGATTAAAGCATACTGTAAATGCAAAATAATTATATTCACAAGTGAAACAGGCTGGGCAAGGATACACAGATGCCTTGATCTTGGTGCATCTGCATATATAGAAAAAGCAATCTCAATAGGTCGTTTGCCGGAATTTATTAGACGAGTACACGAGCAGAATGAACTTCTTATATTTACTGCTGAAGAACTTCCAAAGATCCAGTTTTCCAAAAGGCAGCAGGAAATCATGCATTTTATTGCAGATGGCAAAGAGAATGATGAAATAGCCTCTATTTTAAATATTGATGTTAAAACAGTTCAGTCTTACGTCAATGAAGTTAAAGGAAAACTATCTGAAGCGTTTTCAATACACCCGATTCGACCACGAACATTATTGCTTTTAGCTTCCAAGCTTGGTTTTGGTACCAAAGTTGTTTAACTTAAAATATTTTGTAACCTAGAGTTTCATTTTAAAGAATTAAATAATTATTAGAAACTGTCAATAGATAATATTTTATAGCTGGTCCTTTTTACATTAAACTAATGAGTATTTTAGATGGAATTTCAGGAATGAAAAATATCTCAAAAAAATGAGAAATCAAAAGAAAGATCTTTATATTTTCTTTTAAATTGATTTTACTGTCAGAAATTACCAATCATACTTTCCCTGATTAATTTTTTAATTTGCTGAGAGTAATATTTTCGTGATGAGTGAACAAATCCTCCAACAAAAAATAGCCAAACCAGAGAGATATTTTCACGAGAAATCACAGGATGAGCTATGTTCATATGTTTCAAAAAAAAGAACCCTTTCTTATAATGGAACTAAAGTCGATTTTACCAAAAGACAAATAGCAATTATGGGGTTTGTTGCAAGAGGTTATTCGAATATAAAAATTGCAAAAGAGCTTGGAGTTACTGAGTCAAGTATAAAGCTTTTTGTTTACAGGCTCATGAGAAAGCTTGAAAAGCGTTTATCTGAAACTGTTGACAGATTTTACCTAATTATAATTGCACAAAGGATCGGATTAATTAAAAGCGATGATTATCGATGAATTTCTTTTTTTGTTATTGAGGCAGTTTGAAAATTTTCTTCCCACCATTTTACAAAAACTTTTACAATTTCAGAATCAAACTGTGTTCCGCTATTTCTTATTATTTCTTCAATTCCTTGTTCATGACTTAAGGCTTTTCTGTATATTCTGTTTGTGGTCATGGCATCATATGCGTCTACAACTGATGTAATTCTTGCTGCAAGTGGTATTTCATTACCTTTTAATCCATATGGGTAACCGTATCCATCAATTCTTTCATGATGAAGCAGTACTACATCAACACACCCCTGTAGGCAACTTAGTCTTTTTACTATTTGTGCTCCAAAAATTGTATGGAGCTGCATTTCCTTATATTCCATGTCAGTTAATGGACCTGGTTTAAGTAACACTCCGTCTCTGATTGCTATTTTTCCTACGTCGTGGAGAAGTGCGCCCCCTTCCAGGTACATTTGTTCAAGCGGGCTAAGATTACATCTTCTGCCTATTTCTGCTGAGATCCTGAATACCCTGTCAGAGTGTCCACCAGTGTATGGATCTCTTGCTTCAATTGCCAACGCAAGAGTTCTTGCTACAAGGAAAAAGTTTTCTACCAGAAGTTCACTTATCTGGTGGTTTGCATTTTCGTGATCTTTAAGATTAATAAATACCCTGTTAAATGTGGTAGCTATTTTAGCCAATGAATCCTTAAAATCAATCTGTAATTCAGGCGCTTCTTTTATAACATCTGCATAAAAGGAAATATTCATTAAACTTGATAACGGATGAACACTGTTCAGGATTCCATCATCACTATATTTAGTTTCTTCCTGTCTGAGCCTTGAGCATTTATCTTTCAGAGTAAATCCCAGTTCCTTCAAAGTAGGATCAGTCTCAAAGCTTTTTTTCGAGTCATTTTCAGTGACTTCGCTTTTGCCTTCGGCCTTATTTTCACGTTGATGCTTCAAACTTATATCTTCTTTCCTCTTAAAATAGAGCTTATAAGAACTTTGAATAGTCCCCTTCAAAATCAGTGGTACTCTACCTTATAAAAACCCTTGTTGTAGTGATTTTTATCACTTGGATAGGATGTATTTCTCATATTTTGTAGTTAACCCTTATTTTATTTTTTGATGCCCGGATCTATACTTTAAAAAAAACATATTAAGGTTAAGATTCGGTATAATGAATTCGGTCTTTTGAGGTAGGGGATTACGATTACCCGGGATAGCCCACCTAAATTAAACTAAAAGCTTGTAGGAGATTGTTCCTGTAATTTTGTTAATTATTATTTCGATATTGTCTTCTTTTTGTAAGAATCTTTAAAATACAGTTAAGTGCCTCATATGACAGATAGCAATTGCCAGTGCATCAGAAGCATCATCAGGCCTGATTCTAGTTTTAATGCCTAAAATTGACTGAATCATTTTCTCTATCAAGGGTTTTTTTGCTTTACCATAGCCTGAAATAGCCTGTTTTATCTCAAGAGGGCTATATTCATGAACCTTAATTTTTTCTTCTGCTGCAGCCAGAAGAATGACGCCTTTTGACTGTGATACAGCTGTTATTGTTTTTGCATTTTTAAAAAAGAATATGTTTTCAACAGCAATACTGTCCGGCCTGTAGATCTTAAAGAGCTCTTTTATGTCCTTATGGAGGTGGAGTAATCTGTTTTCGTTCCCAGGTTGCTTTTTTAAATCTATATATCCATATCCAAGTGTAGTTGGGTTGCTATTTCCTTTTGAGTATTCAATTACGCCATACCCGACAGTTGTGCTTCCTGGATCTATGCCTAGTATTTTTTTTGTTTTTTTAGGTATCTTTTTCAAACTATATTCCTTAAATTTACTTGATACTTCTTCATGTTAGAAAATAAAATATAACTATGCAGCTTCATCCCATGTTAAAAATATTTTTAATTTGTTTATCTGGATTTTTATTATCACTTAGTGCACCCGGATATGATATATGGCTTTTTGCCTGGGTTGGTCTGGTCCCGCTTTTTATTATTATAAACACCTCGAAAGAATTAAGAACCATGCTTTTACATGCATTTCTTTTCGGGTTTGCTTATAATTTCTGGTATTTGCACTGGCTTTTCTCTATACATCCTCTTGACTGGCTTGGGTTTAAGGGATTTTCAAGTATTTTTATCTCTGCATTTGCATTAATTTCTGTTGCTTCTTATAATTCTTTGTTTTTTGTATTGTTTGCTCTTGTTGTTTTTTATTTTAAAAAAATGCAAGTCAGCCCCTATAACAGAGGGATTCTAAGTCTGGTATTGATTTCATTCTTCTGGACTGTTATTTTTAACAAAATTTCATCTATGGAGTGTCTGTTCGGCTTTCCATGGACCTTAATTGAATACAGTCAGTATAAAAATCTTTTTTTAATCCAGTTTGTGGAATTCTTTGGAAGCATATCAATAAGTTTTATTTTAGTGTTTTTTAATTTACTTTTGTCGGAACTATTTCTTTATGTAGTTAGATTTCAGAAAATCAGCGATAGATATGTTTCAAAAGATCCCGGGAAGATAGTATCAGTTATATACGGTTTTGTAATATTCATAGTTTTAATTTCTTTGTCATATTTTTCAGGGATGTATTTGTACTATAAAAATAATCAGGCACTTGGATCTGCTTCAAAAGTTATATGTATTGCTCAGGGTAACCTGCCTATCAGTTCTACAAGAGGCAATAAACAGGATATTAATTTTGCAAAAAAAACATATGCTGGTCTTATTAAAAATTCAGATGGTGAATTAGTGATATTCCCTGAAGGTGCTTTACCCACAGTTATAAACCATGATCCTCACACTCAGTACTGGTTGAAAACAATTTCACATATAAGTAGTGCAGATATAATAAGTGGTGCTTATTGTAAGGATATAAAATCTGTTTATAACTGTGCAGTCAATTATTTAAATAATGGAAAAACATTTTCATACTATGAAAAGGAAAGACTTGTACCTTTCGGGGAGTTTGTACCATTTTCACTAATGATGCCCAGGTTTATTAAAAGACTTGTAGATAATTTAATTGGAGATGGTTTTGTAAAAGGAAAGGAAGTTTATCCTCTTCAGCTGAGAATGGGAAAAGCTGGTGTTAATATTTGTTTTGAGCTTATTTTTCCTGCAATTATCAGGACACGTGTGCTGAATGGTGCACAATTCATTGTAAATATTTCAGATTTAGGCTGGTTTTCAAACGATCTTGTAAAACGACAGTTTTTAAGTTTTGCTGTTTTCAGGGCTATTGAAAACAGGAAACCGGTTGTAATTGCTGCAAATAGTGGTATTTCAGCATTTATTGAACCTAATGGCAGAATCAGGAGCCAGTCAATTTCAAATACGCATGGATTGCTTCTTGACTGGATAAATCCCAACAATAAAATAACTTATTATTGTAAGTATGGATGGTAAAAAGTGTGAAATTGGTGGTAAGTTTTAGTTGTAAACAAGAAAGAGGATAATAAGATTTTTCAAAGATTTTTTATCATTGTATTTTTTTTCATAACCTCTATTCCTTCGTTTGCTCTGGATGGACTTGTAAAATTTCCAAGCAATCCCCAGGCGCCAGTTTTTCTTGAAGTAGCAGTTACAGATGAAGAGAAATCAAGAGGGTTAATGAACAGACCAAACCTTGATAGTAACAGGGGTATGGTATTTATTTTCAGACCAGTAAGGAAAGTGACATTCTGGATGAAAGATACTCTTATTTCTTTAGATATGATCTTTGTAAATAACGGAAGAATTGTAAAAATAGTTAAAAATGCTGAACCCAACCAGACAAGGATTCTTTATCCTTCGGATTTTGATGTAACAGAAGTCATAGAAGTAAATGGTGGCTATAGTGATGCTAATAATATTTCTGTCGGTGATAAGATAACATTTGAAAACATTTCACAGATTGACTATTCTAAAAATTCCAGGCTGATGATTGTTGCTAAATAACCATAAAATGCTTAAACTTGTTACTTCCAATCAAATAAGAGAATTTGAATCTGAGCTGATAAAGAAACAGGGGAGTAATTACTCTCTAGAGCTTATGGAAAAAGCTGGTTCTGGTCTTGCAAAATGTGCTCTTAGTTTTAACGACCCTTTTATTATAATTTGTGGAAAGGGAAATAATGGCGGGGATGGTCTTGTAGCAGCAAGGTATTTATGTGAATCAGGGAAAAAAGTAACAGTTATATTAACCTCAGATGAAAGTGAACTTACACAGGAATCAAAAGAAAATTTAAAACGAATTAAAAATAAAATTCAATGCCTGCAAATAACAGGAGAGAATGATAAGAATTTTATTGAGGCATTGAATTCTTCAAATACTGTATTGGAATGTTTACTTGGTACTGGTGTAAAAGGCAAATTAAACCCTTTATATGCATGGATAGTAAGAACGATATCGAAATCAGGGAAAAAAATCATAGCCTGTGATATTCCAACAGGGATTGATCCGGATACAGGTAATGTATTTGAGTTCACTATAAAAGCAGACATGACTGTTACTTTTGGTTTTGTAAAACAAGGAATAATGCTTTATCCAGCAAAAAAATATATTGGTGAATTAAAAGTTGTTGATATTGGTCTTGGTGAGATCGAGACACAATCTTTTTTAATAAGTGAAAAATATGTCAGGGACAATCTGCCAAAAAGATTAGAGGATTCAAATAAAGGATCCTTTGGCAGAACATTGCTTGTTTGTGGTAGTAATAAATATCCGGGAGCAGCTTTATTAGCCAGTAAAGCAGCATCTTCAATAGGATCAGGACTTACTGCATTGAGCAGTCCTGAAAGTGTTTTTAGTCAGGTTACGGCTGGAATACCTGAAGTAACCCATGTGGATTTCGTTCTTGATGGAATAATCAAAGAAAGTAAAAAATCCAGTGTAATCGTAATAGGACCTGGTTTGACTACTGAAAAAAATATAGAAAATCTTGTTAAATCATTAATAGTTTCTGTGGATATTCCAATTGTTCTTGATGCTGATGGGATCAATGTCATTGCTAATGAGAGAGAAATAATTAAAAGTGTAAAAAATGAAGTGATTATCACTCCTCATCCTAAAGAGTTTGCAAGGCTTTTAGGATTGACTGTAAATGAAGTTTTAAATAATAAAATTGGTTTTATAAGAGATACAGCAAAAAAATTAAACTGTACTATTGTATTAAAAGGACCAGGCACAATAATTGCTACAAAAGATGAAAAACTCTACGTGTCTCCTTTTGCAAACTCGGCTCTGGCAAAGGGAGGAACAGGCGATGTGCTTGCAGGATTTATTGGTGGTTTGATTTCACAGGGATTAAAGCTAGAAATAGCAGCCTGTGTAGGTGTATATCTCCATGGGAAATCAGCCGAGCTTGTTTCCAGAGATAAAACTGTATTTTCTCTACTACCACAGGATTTAATTGAGTATTTGCCGAAAGCAATAACAAGTCTTTAAAGTGAAAAAATCTTTTAAATATGTTTTACTCTTATTAAATTGTTTGGTTCTGATAAGATGTTCTAGGATATAAAAATAAAAAATGACTACAAAAGAATTCAGGGAAGAAAAAATAAATTCAAAAACTATTTATCAAGGCAAAATATTAACGTTGAATGTTGATAATATCAGAATGCCAAATGGTAAAGAAGCAATAAGGGAGGTAATTCTCCATAATGGTGGTGTGACTATAATTGCACAGCCATCTCCTGATAAAGTTGTTCTGGTAAAGCAGTTCAGATACTCTGTTGGTAAGACTTTCTGGGAAGTTCCAGCAGGAAGATTGAATGTAGATGAAGTGCCATTACATGCTGCAAAAAGAGAACTTAAGGAAGAAACCGGTTATATTTCAAACACATGGGAGCACCTTGGAATAGTTTATCCGCTTCCTGGTTATAGTACAGAGGTTCTATATTTTTTTAAAGCTACAGATCTGACAGACGATGAACAGGAACTTGATCCGGATGAAAACATTGAAGTAAAAGTATTTGATTTAAAACAAGTCTGGCAGATGATTAAAGATGGTGAAATCCGTGATGGTAAGACCATTGCTGCTATTAGTCTTGTGATGTTTTAGAATACTAGATAACCTTTGCTTCTTCACGAAGGGCTTTTAATAATCCAGAAACCTTATCCTGAATCTCACCTTCAAATATTTTTGCTTCTTTTCTCCCTGGCGGTAGATCAAAGCTTGTAATTTCAGTTCTTTGTCCAATTTTTTCAATTTCTTCTTTTGAAACCATTACTTCTTTTATCTCTTTTTTCTTTGCTTTCATTATTCCTGTTATTGATGCATAACGAGGGAGGTCTTCTCCTCTGTCACAGGTAATAAGTGCTGGAAGCTGAACCTCAATTATTTCATGCGATCCTTCTGCTTCCCTGTCACAGACTACTTTTTTATTTGCTGTATCAATCTCATTAAATTTCATCACAAAGCTTACATGTGTAAGATTTAATTCTTCTGCAATGAAAATAGGTATCTGGCTTGACTCAATATCAATAAGCTTTTTCCCGCTTAAAACAAGATCAAATTGTAATTTCTTTAATTCACCTGCAATTAATTTTGAAATTGTATATGGATCTGCATATTCAAGAGAATCATCTTTTATAAAAATTGCCCTGTCTGCTCCCATAGCAAGCCCCTGTCTTATGGCTTCTTCGGTTCTTCCAGGTCCACACGCGAAAAGTATAACTTCACCAGCATTTACTATTTCTTTTATTTTTAAAGCTTTTTCAATTGCAAATTCATCATATGGATTTAGAATCCATGTAATACCGGAAGGGTCTATTTTATTAGGATCTGATCCTATTTTTACTTTTGCTTCGGTATCAGGCGTTTGTCTTATTATTACTACGATATTCATGACTTTTGATTTTGAAATTTATGTATGATTTTTTTTATGATTAGAGGGATGAGGAAAAAAATAATGAAGTTTCCTGCTATTATAGCAACGGTTACAATAATTCCTATTTCAGTTCCTGTCATTTTTATTTCTTATCGTATAAAATTATACTATGTCAAATATGTTAGTCCTTGTAGAGCTTAGTGAAGACAAAGATTTGTCAAAACCTGCAATTCAGGTCTTAAAAACAGCACGTAAAATTGCTGATCAAATCAAATCTCAGCTTCATACACTTTTAATAGGAACTGATATAGATTCAAAAAAAATGCAGGATCAGCTTGGCCTATGCGGTGTTGATAAAGTAACTATATTTTCAGATAAATGCCTTCAAAGCTTTAATCCTGATATTTATACCAGGTTATTTGTAAAAACAATCAACCAGATAAAACCAGACTATATTTTTGGTGTTAACTCACTTTTTAATCAGGATTTATTCCCGGCAGCTTCTTATCATACAGGTGGTGGGTTGGTAATGGATTGTACTGATATAAAAATAGAAGGCTCTACCATTACAGTAGCCAAGTCAATGTATTCAAATAAAATCTTGTCAAAGATTAAATTTGAAGAAAAACATTTACCTAAGCTTGTTACATTCCGACCAAATAGTCTTATACCTCCGGAGGTTCAGCCAAAGACGACTGAATTAATCACTGAAACTTTTAATACCAATGATTTTCCTGTGAAGCAGAAAGTACGGGAAGTGGTTAAATCAAAAGGGAAAGAAATTTCACTTACTGAAGCTCCTGTTATTATTTCTGGTGGCCGTGCTATGGGGAACTGGGATAACTATAAAATCCTCTTTGAAACAGCAGAAATCATTGGAGCAGCAGTAGGTGCATCTAGGGCAGCTGTTGACTCAGGGTATGCCCCTCATAGTATGCAGGTAGGACAAACAGGGAAAACAGTATCACCACAGCTTTACATAGCATGTGGAATCTCAGGTGCTATTCAGCATTTTGCCGGTATGGGGAGTTCGAGGGTAATAGTTGCTATAAACAAAGATCCAAATGCACCAATTTTTAAAAAATGTGATTATGGAATTGTAGATGATTTATTTAAAGTGGTGCCTGTGCTAAAGGAAGAATTGAAAAGGCTTTTAGGGAAACAAGCAGTTACAAGTAAATAAAAAAACATTGCATGAAGCCAGGCTTTCTAAATATGCACAAAACTCTGAACTTAACCAAAAAACCTCTGTTCATGGGTATTTTAAATGTTACGCCTGATTCATTTTCTGATGGCGGGAAATATTTTAAATTAGAGAATGCATTAAAACATGCCCAGGATATGATAAACCAGGGTGCAGACATAATAGATATTGGGGGCGAATCTACAAGACCTGGCGCAAAACCTGTTTCAGAAGAAGAAGAATTAAAAAGAATAATTCCAGTAATTAAGGAAATCTCATTGCTAGCGGCTCGTCACTCGTTAATAATTTCAGTCGATACTTATAAATCAAATGTTGCAAAAATTGCTCTTGAAGCTGGAGCAAATATGATTAATGATGCTTCAGGTTTAACAATGGATCTAAATATGGTCAAAGTTGCACGAGGAGCTGATTGTCCAATAGTGATCATGCATAACAGGGGGATTCCTGCGACGAAGCCGATTACACTAGATGATTGTAGGGGCGGGTCGGCGACCCGCCCTGCTGATGTTTTGCAGGAAATCTATAGCTGGCTTAAAAAACAAACAGACTATGCAATTGCTAACGGTATCAAAAGAGAAAATATAATCATCGATCCCGGTATTGGATTTGGAAAAAGTCCTGAAGAAGATTTGTTCTTAATTGAACATTTAAATAAGTTTAAGTCACTTGAGTTTCCGATTCTTGTTGGACCATCAAGAAAGTCTTTTATCAAAAAACTTTTTCCAAAGGATGATATAAAGATTAAAAACAATGAAATGGTTCAATTAGCAATTAAAAACGGGGCAAATGTTGTAAGAGTACATTTATGATCCAGCTTTGGCAGGCTCTTTAGGTTCTTCCTTTGAGTTGTCAGGCTTTGGTTCGTCTTTTTTCTCATATTTGTTTTTAATTTCTACTGTGCCAATCTTTTCAAAGACAATAACCATGTTATCGTCTTTCTTCTCTTTTTTGCCTGAGGCAATGTCTATTGAGGCAGAAGTATCGAATTTTGCAGCAGCAGCATCTGGTGGTAGTTCATTTTTGTCCTTAAGCGTTGCTTGTAATTTATCGCCCTCTTTAAATTTCCCTGAAAGTATTTCTTCTGCAAGTGCGTCCTCAATGAGTTTTTGAAGTGTTCTTCTCATAGGACGAGCACCATATGCCTGGCTGTAACCTTCACCAACAAGTCTATCTTTAACTTCAGGTGATAACTCAAGTCCCATATTCTTTTCTGTTACCCGCTTGCTGAGATCCTTAAGCATAAGATCAAGAATCTTATAAAGTTCATCTTTTGTCAGGTGTTTAAATACAATAATGTCATCAAGCCTGTTTAGAAACTCAGGTCTGAAAGCTTTTTTCATTTCATCGGTAACGGTGGATTTCATTCGTTTGTAAATAGATTCAGGGTCTTTTGTGTATTCGGTGGCAAATCCAACTGGTTGAAGTGACTCAATATTTCTTGCACCGACATTGCTTGTCATAATTACGATTGTATTTTTGAAATCAACGACTCTTCCTTTGGAATCAGTAAGTCTGCCATCATCAAGAATCTGAAGGAGAATATTAAAAACATCTATGTGTGCTTTTTCAATTTCATCAAATAAAACTATGCTATAAGGTCTTTTTCTTATTGCTTCTGTAAGCTGACCGCCTTCTCCATAACCAACATAACCCGGAGGTGAGCCAATTAATTTGCTTACAGTGTGTTTTTCCATATATTCTGACATGTCAACACGGACAATATTTTCTTCAGTGCCATAGAAGAACTGTGCAAGTGCTTTTGCAAGCTCTGTTTTACCGACACCAGTTGGTCCTGAAAACATAAATGTGCCAATTGGTCGCATTGGATTTTTCAGACCTACACGAGCGCGTCTTATAGCTCTGGATACTGCTGTAACAGCTACATCCTGACCAATCACCCGTTCATGCAGAATACCCTCAAGTTTTTGCAGCCTTTCTGTTTCACCTTGTGTAAGATCTCCGACCGGAATCCCTGTCCATGAACTTACAATATGTGCAATCTCTTCATCGGTTACAACAGGTTTATTTTTATTCTGAGCTTCTTTCCATTTATTTTGAATTTCCTTAATGTGTTCTTTCATTTCAGCTTCTTTATCCCTAAGCTGGCTTGCTTTTTCAAATTCCTGGGATCTTATGGCTTGTTCTTTTTCCCTGCTTATCATCCTCAGTTCTTTTTCAAGCTCTTTCCCTTCGGGCGACATAGAACTGGCGCGAAGCCTTACTCGTGAACTTGCTTCATCTACAAGATCAATAGCTTTATCCGGCAGATATCTGTCACTTATGTACCTGTCTGAAAGGACTGCAGCTGCAATCAGTGCTGCATCAGAGATGATTAACTTATGATGTTCTTCATATTTTGGTCTTAAACCGCGCAGTATTTCTATGGATTCATCTACAGACGGGGCCTCTACCATTACAGGCTGAAATCTTCTTTCAAGTGCTGCATCTCTTTCAATGTGTTTTCTGTATTCATCAAGCGTTGTTGCACCAATACACTGGAGTTCTCCTCTTGACAGAGCAGGTTTTAAAATATTTGCTGCATCAATAGCACCTTCTGCTGCACCTGCGCCAATTAAAGTATGAAGCTCGTCAATTACAATAATTACATTTCCAGCACCTCTTATTTCATCCATAATTTTCTTAAGACGTTCTTCAAATTCACCACGATATTTTGTGCCTGCAACCAGCAGCCCTATATCCAATTGAATAATTCTTTTTTCCTGAAGGATATCCGGAACATCATTGCTTGAGATTCTTTGTGCAAGTCCTTCAGCAATAGCTGTTTTCCCAACTCCCGGCTCACCAATTAATACCGGGTTATTTTTTGTTCTTCTGCCAAGTATCTGGATTACTCTTTCAATTTCCTTTTCACGACCTACTACAGGATCAAGCCTTCCTTCTGAAGCTGCCTGAGTAAGATTAATTCCAAATTCATCAAGTGTAGGAGTTTTTGATCTTCCTGTACCTACTCCTCCTGCCTGTACGCCTGCTGTGCCTGACTCTCCAAGAAGTCTTATAATGTGTTGCCTTACTTTGGTAAGATCGACACCAAGATTTTCAAGGACCCTTGCTGCTACACCTTCTCCTTCACGGATTAACCCTAATAGCAGATGTTCTGTTCCTATGTAATTATGTCCAAGCTGTCTTGCTTCTTCCCATGAAAGCTCAAGAACCCTTTTAGCTCTAGGTGTAAATGGAATTTCAACTGCTACAAATCCACTGCCTCTGCCAATAATTTTTTCTACTTCAATTCTTGCATCTTTCAGATTAACACCCATTGATTTAAGGGTTTTAGCTGCAATACCTGTGCCTTCACCAATTAATCCAAGAAGTATTTGTTCAGTGCCGACAAAATTATGTCCCAGTCTTCTTGCTTCTTCCTGGGCCAGCATTATTACTTTAATTGCTTTTTCTGTGAATCTCTCAAACATTTAGTTCAGCCACCTCTTTAATTTAATACTAACAATCAAAGCCGTTGATGCATATATTAGGTTTTATAGACCACGACAATATACCTTTTAATCGTTCGTAAAGACTCAATGATATTATTTTTTAAACAGATATTTTATACACTTATGTTTAACTAAGGGAAAACCTTAAATTTAGTTTATTATTCTGTTAAGTATTATTTCTAGTTGTATAAAGCCAGATTCTTCTTGTTTTGAACCTGATTTAAAGATCTGGCAAGCGATGTATCAGTTATTTCAATTGTTAGATCTTCTTTATTTTTAAAACCTGCAATTCTTGCAAGGCCACCTTTAATATTTACATTACCTTTTAGTCTGATTGTTTTTTCGTGCAGGGATCCTTTAAGAGGCCCCTCAAATGAAACTTTTCCAGGTAGCAGTATGCCTTGGGGTTGGCCTTTCCCATTTACAGAAACTTTTATGTCTCCATTTGCTGTATCTACTAAACCCATAATATCTGTAAGAAAATCTATCTTCTCACACTGGTCTGTCATAGCAAATCCAACAGCTGTGCCTTTTATTTCATTGTTTTCAACTGATAAATTAACTTCACCGGTGCCGATAAGCTTGTCAGAAATTTTAAAATTGTATGTGTATTCTTTATTTGCTACCGAACAGAAAATTTTATTTGGTGGATTAATTATTTGAGCATGATTTATGTTGCCGTTTTTGGTTGAGAGAAATAAAAGGCAAATTAGAAATGAAGAAATCACAACATACTTTTTATACTTAACAGATATATTTTGTTCTTTCATATTTTTATGTATTGATATTTTCCTTTTACTAAATACACCTATCTATTAAATCATAGCAGCTTTAAATAGAAAGGATTTTTCATAGATTATTAACTACTTGACGGAGGCTTTAACAATGAGTTTCATTATTTTGCAATTTTAATGATAACAGTAGCTTGTAAATGTTAATTAGTAAGATAATTATCTAAGCAGGTTTCTTATTTTTATCATGATAACCTGGAAATAACATCTAGAAAAGTGAGGTTAAAGATATGGCTGAAACATGTGAAGAGTCATTAATGGAAATGCATAAATCTTTTAGATCTGAAATAGCAGGCAACTTGAATGCTAGTTATTTGTTTGATGTTTCAGGACCTTCTGGGGGCAAGTGGATATTAGAAATTAAAAGTGGAAAATGTGAATTAAAAAAAGGTGCGAATGGAAGTCCTACAGTTACAATTTCAATTTCTGATCAGGACTGGATGGCAATTCACAAAGGAAAATTAAATAGTCAGATGGCCTTTATGATGGGGAAGCTCAGAGTCTCTGGTGATATGAGCCTTGCAATGAAATTACAATCAATGTTTCCAGGTGTAGCTTAGAATATTTTTGAAAAGTCAAGCTTTATTATTTTTTTATAAAGTCAAATTCCTTAACTTAAAGCCATATTTTTTTTCTGAAATTGGTTAAGTAAAACCACCTTTATAAATAAAATCTAAATACATAAAGGTTAAGGTTTAATTTTAATGAGTGCTTAACTTGAAAGTTTTAAAAATGAATTGTGTAGGCTGTTGATTTAAGAATAATATTTAAGGTTAAAACTTAATGTCATTTGCTATTAGAGAAGCTGCAGTTTCAGTATTCCGTTCAGGAGTTACTGCGCTAGTTGATTATACGGCTACAGTTAATTCTAAAGTTATAGGTGGCATCATAGAAAAAAAAGATGAATCCGCAGGTACTGTCGCAAGCAAAGTAGCACATGATGAAGGACTTGAACCATTCTGGGAAACTTTATTCTGTTCAATTCTGACCAAACTTTCAGATGTGGTTACTCCAAAAGTTCCCCACCAAATTGTAATTATCCCTGGTAAGTTATTAGGCTCACTTTGGCACTGGTTATCAACTGATTATAGGTCCCTGAATGCACAAGCACAAAACGGAAATGGAAAGAAAAAAGAAAAAAATCTTTTGGGAAAATTCTATGACAATTTTATTGAAGAACCTACAAACTTTTATCAGAAGATGTGCGGGCTTAATGATGAAAATAGCAGCTTTATCAGATATGGAATTTCTCAGGCAGGTATTTTCGGGCTGACAAGTTATCTGCTTAAAAATACAGAAGAAGAATTACCTGGTGTGGATATAGATCCTGATGAAGGAAAGCTTATAAGTCTTTATAAAGGACTTGGTTATACTCTGGTAGAACAGGCTACATATGCTGTGTCACAGATTACAAGATACTGCATAAATTTTAATGAGGAATTTTCAAAGGATCCGGGAAAGCAATTTGACAAAAATGTTTTAGCTAAAGCAATTGCAAATGTAGTGAATGAAAGATTTTTCCCTGGACATTTGCTTGCTGGAATTAGTGCTTCGGTTTCAACATATCTGTTGGGAAATAAAATGCCGAAGATTACTGCTGCAGCTTTGGGTGAATTCCCAGCTATGTTTTTAAATAGGGTTATGAATTGTCATAAGAGAAGAGCTACAAAATATCAAATTGGACACCAGCTTGATAGTAAAGGTCATATAACAGACAGCTGGTATTGGCTTGATCAGAATGGACAAAAAATCAAAAATTACCGCATGAGCAACTCGTCAGGATTTACCGGATTGCTAGATTTAGGAGATAGAATTTTTGAAGGTCCCAGAAAGTGGATGATTAAGTTAGTTTCTTCAATATTTAATATAAGTGAGCAGGAAATTCATGATTCATTTGAAATAAAATTAAAAGGGAAAAGGCTTCCAGCGCAGATTGTACAATCTTCAGCATCACAGGCATCTACTCCTATTGTTCCACAGACTGGTTGTGGGCCAGCACTGCCTGCCGTGGCAAAAATTTGAACTACCACTTTAAGGTTGCAAAATCTTCCATGTCAATAGAAGATGTGTTTCTATAAATTGCAAGAATAATAGCCAGTGCAATTGCAGCTTCAGCAGCTGCAATTGCCATTATAAAAAGAGCAAAAACCTGTCCTTTTATTTCAAGAGGATCAATGAAATTTGAAAATGCAACCAGATTTATGTTTACCGCGTTTAACAGAATCTCAATTGACATTAAAACTCTTATTATGTTTCTTGAAGCAGTAAGTCCGTAAATTCCAATACTGAACAGTGCTGCAGAAAGAATTAAGTACCTTTCAAGGCTTGAATTTAATCTTGCAGCCATAAAAAGAAAGCATGCAATAAGAAAACCAGCAAAGAATGATTTTAAAAGCATACCGTTGTTTTTAAACATTTTTTTTATCTTTCTTTGCAATAACTACTGCGCCAATTAATGCTGCAAGCAACAGAACTGAAATTAACTCAAATGGTAGAGCATATGTGCCAAGAAGCTTAAGTCCGATTACCTCAGTGTTTTTTGGACATGTAAATCCTTCGATTTCAAACCATTCATTCCTTGTAAGAACATAGGAGAATGTAATAAATATGCCTGTTGCAATTACCGCGCTTAAGATGTTTTTCCCTCCTTCGCCAGGGAGTTTAGGCATGCCTTGTTTTATATTTGTAAGCATTAGAGCAAAAATAATTATAAGAGTTATGCCTACTGCATAAATCAATATTTGTGATGCACCTACAAACGGTGCTCTTAGCGCAAAATATATTCCTGCTACTCCACTGAAGCAGATAATGAGCGAAAAACCAGCTCTTATAATATTTCTCTCGAGTATTACACCTAAAGCTCCTGCAATTGCAATTGCACTTATTATAAAGAAAGCAGGATCACTAATCATAGACTGAAGACTATCCATTAAATTATTCCTTTTTTTCTACCACTCCAGCCTGAGCTGTTTGTGGTTTTGGTGTTGCAGCAGGTACCTTAGCTGGTTTTAGTTTTGGTTTTGGCATTTCCTTGAAATCAAAGTAAAACCTTGACTGTTCCTGAGTAAGGGTAAGCCTGTCAATATCGTAAATAAGGTCTTCTCTGGAATATTCACTCATTTCAAAATCAACAGTGTTAATAATGCAATTTGTCGGGCATACCTCTGTGCACAATCCACAAAACATACATAGTCCATGATCCAGATAAAAATCTTTAATGGTGCCTTTTTTTTCAGGATCTCCAATGACAGTTATACATGTATCAGGGCAGATCCTTTCACACTGTTTACATGCAATACAAAGATGCTCACCAGTATCGGGATTTACAGTAAGTGCTAGCCTGTGACGCGTGTTTGGGTAAAGCTCTGGCACAACATCAGGATAGCTTGATGTTATAGGACTTCTGGTTATATGTTTCAGCACTGTAAAAAGCCCGCGAGCAATATTATAAGCGCCATCAATTGTTTTAAATAAAAGATTTGTCATGGTTTTATACTCACAAGTATAGCTGATACAAATATATTTATTAGTGAAAGAGGGATTAAAAACTTCCAGCTAAACGACATAAGCTGATCATATCTGAGTCTGGGAAGAGTAGCCCTTACCCAGACAGATATAAATATAAGTGCATATGCTTTTATCATTAAAACAGAAGAAGGAATGAGCCAGCTAAGATCACCAAAACTGTTTGTAGCAAGTAATTCTAAGATATTTTTCTCTATTTCAGAAGATACAGGTAAATGCCCCCCGCCTAAAAAAAGAACGGAGGCAAGACAACAAATAATAAAAAGTGCTGTATATTCAGCCAGGAAGAAAAGAGCAAACTTCATACCTGTAAACTCTGTATTGTAACCTGATACTAATTCACTTTCTGCTTCAGGTAAATCAAAAGGAATCCTGTTTAGTTCTGCAAACGCTGATATAAGGTATATAAAGAACAGGATCATTGAAAGTCCAAGAACTGCAAGTGCATATACCCCTATTACTGAATCTTTTCCCAGAGGGAAGAGTTTAAGAAGTAATGGAAGATTTCCAAAAGCAAAAATATTCCAGTTGGTTATACTACCTGCTTGTTTATCAGCTATTTCATTTAGATTAATAGACCCTGTCAAAACAATCAAACTTATTACTGTAAGTACCATTGGTATTTCATAGCTTATTGATTGTGCTGCACTTCTTAGCCCGCCCATGAGTGAGTATTTGTTATTACTGGCCCATCCGCCAAGAACAAGTCCTATTACGGGAATAGAAGAAATTGCCATTATAAATAAAATCCCAATTGCAAGATCACAGGAAGCAAACGGTCCAAAATTATTTGTTGCACATGCAAGTAAAGGAATAAATGCAATTGTTGTGGGTGCAAAGAAAATTACAGGTGCAAGTGAAAATATAAGCTTGTCAGCGCCTTGTGGGGTAATATCTTCCTTAAACAAAAGTTTTATTGCATCTGCAATTGTCTGCAGAAATCCGTTTGGTCCTACACGATTTGGTCCCATTCTGACTGTAAGCAGAGCCAGGATTTTTCTTTCATTTAAAACAAGAAATGTAGCGTTTGCTGGTATAAGTACCATTACAGCTATAAGTGGTGCAAGATAATAAGTAGTTTGTGCTAAGGCATGCAAATTAAGGCTTAGAAGAAACTCAGGTATAAACTTTGCAAATAATACTGCAGCTGTAACAGTTGCACCATAAATTATTGCAAACCAGAATGCACATAGTACTAAAAAGCTAAATATACCAACTACTGGGGAAGCTTTATATACTTTATGGGGTCTGAATTTTTCTAAAAGATTTAAATAAGTTACGCCCAAGTTTTAACTCCGGTATTTCTAAAGATTGTATTAATTTCTTTTTCTAACCTCGCTAATCTCACTAATCTCAGTAAAATATTAACTTATCAGTTTAAATTATTGTCTAATCGTGTATGATATATACAGTTTGTTGGTGCAGAAATGGTTGCACAAATTTAATAGGGCAATTTTAATTAATGTCAAATCCTGGATTTAGAGGTAGAAAAATTGCTGTTCAGAGACCTAATTTCAGAGTCTCTGTAATTACTCTTAATGAAAAACAGGAAATACTTCTTGTCCAGCACAAAAAAGGAACAAGGTACTACTGGGTTTTACCTGGTGGAAGAATTGAATATGGTGAAGATTTTGCTACATGTGCTGTAAGAGAACTGAAAGAAGAAACTAACCTTGATATAAGATTTGGGAAAGTTGTATTCCTTTCTGAAGCTATTGCACCTGACAGAAGCAGACACATAATTAATATTTATGCAACAGCAGACATCCTAGGTGGTGAACTCCGGGTTGGAGATGAACCGATGCTTGCTGATGCTGCTTTTAAACCAATAATGGAACTGGATAAAATTACACTTTATCCACCTGTTGCTGATCAGATCCTTAAAGCTTATAAGGAAGGCTTCAACACATTAAAATATCTTGGAAATCTCTGGGTATAAAGTTATTTTTTAGTTTTTTGTGATTGGGTATCTTGTGTTTTATTTTCTATTTTTGCAACCGGGATTCTGAATTTTTTTGTGCCGACAAGAACAGGACTATTTTTACCAAAATCAGCGCTTACAGTAAATTTCCACTCGCTGCCGGATTTAAAAGGTTCCGGCAGTTCCACAGGGTACATAAGTTCACTTTCCCTCAGAACAACAAGCTCACCTCCAGGAAACTTTTTTATCTGAGAGCTTCTATCACCAGGGATTAGTTCTGTTGGTTCTGCTTTTATATTTCCTGTTTCAAACTGACCCACTGGTTCTGCCTTTACAAAAATTTCTGCTCTTGAATGAATATTCCCTCGAGACTCGTAAGCTGGCGTTACAATAACTTTATTAAAACCGTTTTCAAGGGGCTTTGTATCAATCTTTAAATCCTTCAAGACTACATCTTGTTTTCCTTGACCAAATTTTACATATACAACCACACCAATATATGTATCCTGTTTAATATGGACAATTTTTTCTCCCTTAATTGGTTTCTCAATATTTTTCTCGCCTACAAATAGACCTGTTGAATATTCACCGTTTAGCGGAATATTTTCAGGTACTGAAACAGTAAATCTTATGTTTTTTGTTTCCCCCGGACCAACTGCAAATTGCTGAGGTGTAACTTTTATCCATTGTGATGCTGAATATTTATTAGTTACACCTGGATTAAATGCCTTTCTTAGAAAGTTATTATTTTTGTCAATTATCCAGTCATCAACATTTATTTCGAACCTCTTCTGATGTAACTGACTTTCATTCAGTACAGCAAAAGTAAAAGTATATTCCTTGCCTTTCTCTCCTTCAATTTCAAACCTGACAGGTGAAACAGTCCAGGCCATTACAGGACTGCATCCTGAAATAAATATAAATAAAATAAGAAAAGGTAAAAATTTATAAATGATTGACTTTTTCATATTAACTCACCAATTTTAACTTTCCCTTATTTCCCCTTTTTATTAACCAGTAAAAACAATTGATTCACTTTATTTTACAAAGTAAAAGATACTAAGGCGCAACAAGAATATATGAAATATCGCCATTATAATATCCTGTATTAAAAACATAATCACGAAATAGACAGAGCTTTTTTTTAAGTTTGTAAAAATTTGGATTATGTATCGTACAACTTCCGCCGGATCTCTTTACCCCTGAAATAATAAGTGTACCGTTTCGTATTGATGATAAATCTGTTTCAGAAGAAAAAGGAGAAACAAGAATAGCGCCATCAGCTTGTGCTTCACCAAATCCTTTTACCTCAAATTCAATTGATATATCAGATGGTTTTATATTGTCTGATGAATCTCCCTGATTTACAGCCGGATTAGGGCCTCTTCTAGTTGCAACAAGTCTCCAGTTTCTTTTTGTACTTCTTATTCTTAATGCACCTGACCAGCATTCCCTGAATGGCTCAAGGTCAGGTTCAAAATTAAAAGTAATGTTTAATACCGGGTCTGGAGAGTTAAAATCATCAGTAATTGAAAAGCAGGCCAGAGCATTCTCTGGTTTTAGAAATGCAAATATTATAAATGAAAAAATAATATATTTTTTTTTGTATTGATGCATAAAGAGATTGTCTAATATTAATTAGTAACCTTCATATCTTTTTTAAACTTGTAAAAAATCAAACTTAACAAAATCACAATTATTAATATAACTTATTTATTTATGGGCTTACGAGATTATAGCTGATAACAGTGTTCCATTCACCCTTATCATAAAAGAAGTCAGGTGAAATGCTATATGTTGATGTTAACTGAAACCAGTTATTTTTGTTTGTAGGATCTTTATCTATTGATGTTTTTGAATTCCCCATCAATACATCCGTTGATTTTGCTGAGGATATCTGACTCAGATTTGTTATTCCGTCAAATGGTGAAACCAGCTTACCTGCATATGGATTTGCTTTTGAACCAGTCTGTGTGGTGAAAAGGAGCTTGATATCCTGGGGATTAATAATAATTGTATTATTTGACTGATCAACTCTTTGTGCAAGCAGTTTCCAGTTAGATAGATTTGTTCTTATTCTTATTGATGATTTGCCGGATACTATTGAATTGTTTAATTCTGGTGTCAGTCCTAAATGAATATTTGTAGTAGGATTTTCCCCTGATTTGGTGTCATTTTCAGCATCAGTAATTATTAATTTGCCGTGAACAATAATACTAAGAGGAACAAGTGCCTGATTTGAGATTACTTTTGTAGAGCTTGTGCTCAGGTATAGTAAAGCAATAAGAATTACTACAAACAAAGACCTGAATTTTCTCTTTTTAGAGGTCATGAAATGGAAGATGATTTTTATGGCTAGGATTGACTAGGAAACTAGTACTTTTATTTTAGTTATATTGAACTAGTTCTTGTGTACTATTTTGACATCCATTATTATAAACCAGTAAAGGAAATGCCTGAAATTCAGCACTAGCCCATGAAAATTAGAAATAATATACAATCAATAGATTAAACACTGATGGATTGTTTGGTTAGAGGTTATAAATGGCTTAGAAATCTTAGGTCTGACCCTTGGTCTATGGACTAACGAGATTATAAGTAACAGTGGTTTTCCATGTACCTGGCTGGTAGAAAAAGTCAGGCGCTATGCTGTATTGAGTGTTAACCTGAAAGTAATTATTAAAGTTTGTATTATCCCTTTCACGTGATGTTTTTAATTTGCCTGAGATTACATTTACTGGTGTTGAAGTTGAAATTTTACTTATATCAGTCTTAGTGTTAAATGGCGCTACCAGACTTCCTGCATCAGGATTAGCTTTTGAGCCAGCCTGTGTTGTAATTAATAATCCTACGTCACTTGCAGAAATATTTGTCGGACCGGTATCAACTTCTGAAGTTCTCTGTGCAATAAGTTTCCAGTTTGATCGGTTTGTACGAATTCTGAAATTTGCATTTCCGGTTGCAGCAGCAGCGCCAAGATCAGGCGTGATTGAAATATTTACATTTAATGTCGGATTTTTCCCAGAGCTTGCATCATTATTTGCATCTGAGATTGTTAGATTACCGTTTACAGTAATGCTTATTGGTATAGTTGCTGTCTGTGAAAAAGTCTGCATTGGCATGACTAATAACAGTTGCACAGCAACCAAGATCAGGAATATAAACTGATTTCTGAGTTTCATTTTTTCTTATGGCTTGAGTTTGTGTACTCATTTGTAATACTCCCAGAGAATTTGTTTTATATTCTTTTTATTTAAAAATTAATGAGCCTATATTAGTACTTTTGGCTGTACTAGTTCTTTGTTCCTAGGATTATTAAAAAGAAAAAAGAGGGCTGTTAACCCCCTTCTTTTTTTTTATAATCTATCAGTTATTAAGGAGACACTAGATTATAGGTGATTGTTGAACTGAATGTACCTGGAGAATAGAAGAAGTCTGGATCTATACTGTAGGCAGTGCCTACCTGGAACCAGTTATTAGTATTTGCAAAGTCTTTTGCAGATGATGTTTTTGCAGTACCACTAACTACATCAACTGCTAAAGCTGTTGTAATGCTTGATAGAGTTGTTTGAGCAGTAAATGGTGCTACCAGTGCTCCTGAAGCTAAATTAGCACTGCTACCGGCAGATTTTGTAACTGATACTTTTACATCAGCATCAGCAATTCCAGTTCCACCAGCATCTGATGCTGTTCTTTGTGCAGTGAGTCTCCATGCTGTTCTGTTGGTTCTTATTCTGAAGTTTGCGCTCCCACTTTGAGTTGTATGACCAACATCAGGTGTGACTGCAATGCTTACGTTTTTAGTTGGGTTTATACCCATTCCAGTGTCATTGTCAGCATCAGAGATAACAAGGTTGCCATTAACTGTAATTGATAATGGTACTGTAGCTGCTGCTTCTACTTCTGGTATATAAATAGTATTTGCTCCTATTACAAGCATTACAAGAAATAATCCTAATATTTTCTTACTCATCGTTTCCCCCTTTATTTATTAATTATGTTGGTACCTTGTATTAATTTTCTGAATGGGGTTTGTTTGAAAGTAGTTTTTAAAATTTTCCTAGCCATAAGAAAACAAATCATCTTCCAAATCATTAACCTTATTTTCAGCACCTCATATCAGGTACCAAAATTTGTTATCGGTTAATAAATACTAGACAACAAAAATGGGGAATAATTACCTAGTACTTTTGTATGTAATTACTCACCGCCTTCCTCGCTCATTCTTCGCTTGTTGGCTTTCCAAAGTGTTTACGGTCTGCTACTTGTAATGTTATACAGATTTTGACGAGTGAATCATCAAAATCTTTCCATGTTGACTGCTTATTGATAGATTATTGTGGTAGCTGAGTAGTTGCTTTTGTATATTAAAACTCTCTTATTTCCTGTTTTCTATCTTTAAATTTAATTGGCAGTTCTATATCATTTATTTTGCCTTTTGCATGTACTTCAATTTCTATTTCTTTTCTTGTAGCTTCAAGATCTTCAGGAAGAAAATCAGGGTCAACCTTTAGTTTATATTTACCAGGCTTTACATCTCCTAGTATAAAAGAACCACCGAAACCAGTTAATGTTTCAAAACCTGTTCCATCCAGATAAACTCTTATATCCTGAAGCTCAACATCTTCTTCCTCAAGTTTTAATTGTGGTTCACCAGCCAGAACAATTTTCCCGCTTACTTCACCAAAATATGCAAGCACAAAATTAAATCTTGATTCTTTACCGCCTTCTACTTTTACATCGACTGCTTCAGGTGTTATTGATGTAAGATAAGATGGAATATCTGAGTACTCTACTTTTAATCTGTGAACTCCTGGTGTTACACTTGGAAATTCAAAATATCCTGTTTTGTCTGTTTTTATTGTGTAATTCCCGAGATGCATTTTTATATCTGCAATTCCTCTTTCTCTGGTTACTCCTGGAAGTATTACATTATTTACGGTTGTGTGTCTGGTTTGAGGTTCATCCAGCACGACGATTCTTCCGCTTATTCTTCCTATAGCCGGTTCTTCACCTACCTCCGGTAAATATGCAGGTCTGTTGGAATTAAAATTATACTGCCACAGCGCAGAAACATTTGTAATAAACGGTGATTTATCGAGATTCATGCTGAACAGACTTTTTTTGTTTACCCTGTAATTCATATTCAGCCCATAAACCGGTTTTGGTTTTCTATTTGCTTGTAACAGTGCTCCGGTTTGAAGCTGAAGATTTAATTTTTTATTGAGAACTGGACCGAGATTTGTTCCTAATCTGAGCTGTTTATAAAATTGATTTATCTGAAAGTAGTTCTGGAATCCAAGAATCGGAGTGACGGTTTTATTGAAGTTTATGTCGTATGTCCAGAGATCAGTTACTGATTTATTTGCAAGTAATGGCGTTTTAAGCGGATTCTCATTTGAGAAAATAAAGTGATTTGCGCTTGCTGATAAACTCGCTGTTCCCCAGCTCTTTAGTGCGCTGGCACGAAAGAAGGAATTTGTTCTCCGTTCAATTAATGTATCCAGATCAATTGAGGGGAGATTTGTTTTATTTATAGGGAAAAGAAGATTGTCAATTCCTCTCGTTTGACTTACTTTTGACTGATTCTCTGAGTAAGAGACGAGAAACGTTGGACCCTTTTTTAGAGGGGTTGATGATGCATATACATTTGTAATCTGGTAGGAATCAGGTCTTTCAGCATGCAGATTAAATTTTCCAACTGACTGACTTATTCCGAAATTTGACCTTGGGGGACTGACATTTGCTCCGACTGTTGTTTCGTTTCTGTTATTGAAATATGGGTTCCCTGATAGGCTATAAAAACCAGGAGAATAGTAAGCTCCTTTTGCAAAAAGCCCAATCCAGTCTTTTGGTTTAAACCTAACTAATAAATCTGCTCCAGGTCCGCCTTTAGCTGAGTTATCAAAAGGGTTTTTGCTTACTGTACCAAAAGCAATATTTGATTCCCCTTCTATATACTTTCCTGTTTTTGTTGCACTCAGAGCAAATAACCCCCCGCTTTGCTTTGTTCTGACCAGCTGATTATTAATCAAATCATTGTAAGCAGCCTCACCTACTGAAAACTGCCAGTCTTTGTTTGGAGATGAATGCCACTCCACAACTTCTGCAGCTCTCCCATAACTTATAAATGAAAGTCCTTTCCCCAGGACTTTTCCGCTGGATGGGAGCAATCCTGTACTGTAAACAATTTTGTCATCTTTTTTAAAACCTTTATTTTGGATTTGAATACCTCTCATTGTTATTCCACCTAAGAGAGGTGATTTAATAAGGCTGAGAGGTCTGTCTCCCACATGGATCTGCAATGGACCCCCGTTTTTGTAATATGAAAAATTTCCGGTATCAAAATTAATCAGTGGCGCACCTGTGCCTGATTTTAATACCAAATCTGATGTGATTGCATAATTGTCATTATGAAATCCGCTGTTTATTTCTGTTCTTCTTCCAAATAATTCCGAAGTTTTTAACCAATCAAATGAATTTGTTACAGTGAAATAATCAACAAGCAATTCCCTTATGCTTGTTCTGGACTTAGGTAGAATTGTTCCTACTGTGCCAGCCTCAGCAGTAATAAGATTCTTTAAAACAAGTACTCCGTCATCTTTATCAATTGAATTTAAACCCAGCAACATTACCAGTGCACTTGTTGGAACCATCTGGGCATCAGCTCCCAGAATAATCTGGTCATATCCAAATAATGTTTTAAATGGTCTGTTATTTACTGTTACTACGCCGTTATTGAGGTTTAATTCAATGGTTGATTTATCCCGCAATCTCTGAATTGTTATTATTCTGTTTATAAGATCAACTGTTACTTTGTCCTGCAGCTTTGATGCAATTTCTTCCAGAGGGAAAAGCCATCCATTTTCATCCAAAATCGGTTTTTTATTGAAAATAATTTTTTGATCATTCAGGATAACTTCCGGTGGTTCAAGGTTTTTTACAGCAACTTCTTCTTCGGTATTAGCCTCATTTTCTTTTTTGTTGTTTGATTGTATTAAATTCTCTGGTGTAGTTGTTAATTTTCCAGTTGTATAAAGGGGGAAAAGAAAATATAAATGCAATAATGCAATGATAAGCAAGAAGTTTATTTTCTTAGCTGGGAGTTTCATTTTAGTGTTAAAAAACCTTCTTTAGTGTAGGTTTCTAACTTCTTACATTCCACAAGGCATACTTATATTTTTCAGTTTTTAGTACTAGTCCTTTTTTTCTAAGATCATTAACAATGATGATGGCTCAAGGGATTTAAAGATTTTCAGTATGCTACAGATAGTAAAAAATGCCTAGGTATAATTAACCAAACAAAAAAGCACGTTATATATTAAGGAGATACAAGGTTATATGTAATTGTTGTGCTATATGTTCCAGGTGTATAAAAGAAATCAGGATCTACACCATATTTTGTGTTTACCTGAAAGTAGTTTTCCTTGTTTTGTCCATCTTTAGCGCTGGATGTTTTTGCAACACCTGAAATTACATTTACAGGGGACACTGTTGATATACTTGTAAGATTTGTTACTGCTGTAAATGGTGCAAGAATGCTACCTGAATTAATGTTTCCTGTGTTTCCTGCTGCCTTTGTAACTGTTAAAGATATATCGCTGTCTGTTAATCCTGTTCCGCCAGTGTTAGAAGCTGTTCTTTGAGATGTTAATCTCCATTTGGTGTAATTGCTTCTGATTCTGAAATTTGCATTTCCTGTAACGGTGGCTTGACCAAGGTCCGGAGTAACTTTTAGATCTACATTTATAGTTGGATTTTTTCCGCTAGCTGAGTCATTATCGGCATTTGTTATAAGTAGTGAGCCATTTACTGTAACACTTAATGGAACTGTAGCTGTAGCAGATTTAACTTTGTAAGAAATAAGCTGTGAAGTGAATAAGCATGAAATTAAAATTATGCATAAAACCGATTTTTTCATATTTGCCTCCATCATTTAAGGGTGACAAATATGGACTTCGATCTTTTTCTGCTTATGACTATAGTGCAACTGGTTTAGTACTGGCTTATTTTAGTAAATAACTACTAAACTAAACTAGTGAAATTCATATTGTCATATATAATTTCTATAGTTATTTTGACCTAATTTATGAGTTTTCATCGGGCTTTTCTTTTAATTCTCTGAGCTTTGCAGCATCAACTTCTGATCTATCTATCAACATGGATTTAGGCAATGTAGTTCTTAGTCTGATACTATCTCCGGAATCTTTTAATGGTTCGATTAAAATATCTGGTCCAATCCACACACCTTCATCTCTGTCTAATTTTCTGCTAACAACAAGATCCCCACTTTTTTCAGGTGGACTGTCTGGTCTTCCAAGTTCTGTTCTTAAGACCTTTATATCAGGAGCATCTATGTGTAATCTAACTGTGTTTCCTTTTCTTTCTATGAAAGTAACAATTGCAATTCCGTCACCTATTACAATTCCTTCTCCGATATTTCTTTTAAAAGTCATATTGTTCATTGATCCTTTTGATCCTTTAGCAAGTCTTATTCCTGCGGTATGTACTGTATCTACTCTTGGCATTTCAAATTCCTTTCATTTATGAAAATAAAAATTAACTGAATTATGTTAACAGCAGTAATGAATACTGCTTACAAAGTTCATACAATGTTTATTTTTTTTAAAGGATATATTTTAATTTACAGATATAAATATTTTTGATTAGAGAAGATTGTAGTCAGTAAAACTATTTCCTCCAAGACTAAAATTTTCTTTTGAAAAAGGTGATTCAATACCATACTTTACGCCTTCATATGCACCCATCAGAAGACCTGTATATAATCCGCCTGCACCACCTATAATTCCACCAGTTCCAAATCCAACCATTCTATGAACTGAACCTTCTTTGTCACCAAGCATTTCGCTTGCTACATCAGTTCCAAGCCCGAACCCTTTTATGAGTCCTCTTATACTGCCTATAAATGGGCTTACTATTATCCCTGTAAAGACTCCGCCTGTTTTAAGCAGTACTTCTTTTACTGCTGCAGATGATTTGTTTGTACACTGTGCTGTTAATAAGATAGTACTTAATGAAACCAGTAATATTTTTTTATTCATATATTTTTCCTCTTGTTAGATAACTATTATTGCATTACAAATAAAGAAAAAAAAGCAAGCTGTTTAGAGCTTGCTTTTTTAGTTTAATTATTTGTTTTACCAATTAGTCCCATTTGAAAGGATCATAATCAGTAAAGTTGCTTCCAGCCCAGCTATAATTTTCCGGTGACCAGGGTTTATCATAGCCATATTTAATGCCATCATATGCACCCATGCCGATTCCAGAAACAGCTCCTGCTACTGCACCTATTACTCCACCGGTTAAAAATCCGATAATTCTATGTGGAACACCGTCTTTGTCTCCAAGTGCTTCTGCTGTAGCATCAGTTCCCCAAAGCCAGCCTTTTGCTAGGCCTCTGGATCCGCCTACTACTGGTCCAACTACCACGCCTGAAACAATACCAGTTGATTGTTTAGCTATGCTCTCACCATCTGCTTTTGCTTGGATTACTGAAGGTCCAAGTAACAAGCTAGAAGCAAGTGCTAATGAAAGTAATTTCTTATTCATGTTTTTTACTCCTTTAAACCTCTCTAAAGTCCTTAAAGACTTTTTACAAGCAAGTAGTATATCACTACATAGACTATAGACTGATTCATTATAAAGTTGGTTTCGGTAAAACGATATAATAGTAAATGTTTTTGTTTAATTTGTGCGATTTAGGCCAAAATAACCGGGAACTTTTAAGAATTTTCTTAGTCAAACTTATGGTTAAAAAAGTAGTTTTAGCATCCCTAAGAGGCTTTTGTGCAGGTGTCATAAGGGCAATTGATATTGTTGATCTTGCACTGGAAAAGCTTGGTCCTACCATATATGTTAGGCACGAAATTGTTCATAATGAACATGTAAAAAAAGACTTTGAATCACGTGGTGTAATTTTTGTAGATGAATTAAGTGAGGTTCCTGACGGGAACTGTGTAATTTTATCTGCGCATGGATCTGAAGCCCGGGTTTACGATGAAGCAAAAAAAAGAAATCTTGCTGTGGTTGATGCTACATGTCCGCTCGTGATTAAAGTTCATCTTGAGATGGCATCAGCCTGGAAAAAAGGATATAAGATTGTTTATATTGGTCATAAAGGACATCAGGAAGTTGTTGGAGCTATGAGCCATGTGCCTGGTGATTCCTGTTTTCTTGTTGGTTCATTAAAAGATGTAGAACAATTGCCAGAAAATCTTGAGAAAATATTTATTGCAACACAAACCACACTTTCAGTAGATGATACAAAAGAAATAATTGAAGCATTAAGAAAAAAATACAGTGAAATTATGTTACCTTCTGCACAGGATATTTGCTATGCTACCCAGAATAGGCAGGATGCAGTAAAAGAGCTTGCAAAAATTACAGACTACATTTTAATTATCGGGTCAAAGAACTCTTCAAATTCAAACAGGCTTGTGGAAGTAGCACGGCTGGGCGGTACTCCTGCTGAACTTGTGCCGGATCCTTATGCCTATGTCGTCCCAAAAAATCTTTACGGGAAAATTGTGGGGGTTAGCTCTGGTGCATCTGCTCCTGAAAAACTCGTAGAAACACTGCTTGGGAAATTGCAGGCACCTGTTGAAATCCTGAATTTGAAAGAAGAAAACGTGAATTTTAAACTGCCTGATATGAAAGAACTAAAAAGACCTGTAATGGTTTAAACTCTTGTAAGAGTTTTATTCTTCTCTATTATTTCCTTAATAGCTTTCACAAAGTTTGAAATATCTTCTTCTGTTGTATCAAAAGAAGTCATAAAACGAACTTCAGAAAGCTCATCATTCCACATATAAAAGAAATACTTTTCCTGTATTTTTGGTATTAGTTCCCTATCTAATATTGCAAAAATAGCATTTGTTTCAACTTCCTGGGTAATTTTTATTTCAGATATATTCCTTAGTTCTTTTTCCAGAACCTTTGCCATTTTATTTGCATGAAGGGCATTTTTCTTCCATAGATCATTTGAAAGTAGTGCTATAAACTGAGTTGAGATATAACGCATTTTTGATGTAAGCTGCATACCTTGTTTTCTTATGTATTTAAAATCTTTTGAGAGTGATTTATCAAAGAAAATTATGGCTTCACCACTCATGCCGCCGTTTTTAGTGCCACCAAATGAAAGAACATCAATTCCGGCGTCCCTGGTTATAGCTCTAAGGCTTGTACCAAGTACTGCTGCAGCATTTGATAATCTAGCTCCGTCCATGTGAAGATACATTCCATTACTATGTGCAAAATCAGCAAGTTTTTTAATTTCCTCTGTTTTATAAACTCTGCCCATTTCAGTTGCCTGTGTAATGGAAATTACTTTTGGTTGTGCATGGTGTTGTTCACCTATTAAATAAAGATGTTTCTTTGCCTGTTCAACTGTAATTTTTCCGTCTTTTGAAGGTATTGTAAGAAGTTTGCACCCTGTAAATATTTCAACTGCATTACATTCACTGGTGTTTATATGTGCAATTTCTGCACAAATGATCGAATTATAAGAATTTGTTATTGCTTTCAAACCAAGCACATTCGCAGCAGTGCCGTTAAACATAAAGTAAACATCTACATCCTGTCCGAAATGCTCTTCAAATTTTTTATCTGCTTCTTTTGTATAGTGATCATCACCGTATGCAAGCGCATGACCAACATTTGCATCAATAATTGCTTTGAGAATGTCAGGATGCACACCGGAATTATTATCGCTGGCAAATGATTTAATCATAGCCATTTAAATTTACTAGGTAAGTCAGGAAAAAGCAATTTTTATTAGTTAAAAAACTTTTGTAACCGTGGGTTACATATTTGATTAAATTCATTTCATGT
>Ga0209726_10000514_pt1 | contig 71628 bp, 60 predicted proteins | sample Subgrocontami54m_FD_187453 | JGI IMG/M metagenome (GOLD analysis project Ga0209726, IMG submission 187453) | Subsurface groundwater microbial communities from S. Glens Falls, New York, USA - GMW46 contaminated, 5.4 m (SPAdes) (version 3) | ecosystem: Environmental > Aquatic > Deep subsurface >...
TCGCGAGCCGATACGCCAGGAGCTCTCCCGCCGCGAAGAGGTGGCGCAGGTAGGCGCGAGTGAAATTGGCGCACGTATAGCAACCGCACGCTGCGTCGATTGGCGTGAAATCCTCGCGGTAACGAGCGCTGGTGGCGTTCAGGCGTCCGTCGGGGGTGAACAGGACGCCTCGGCGGGCGAGCCGCGTGGGGTCCACGCAGTCGAAGGTGTCGATGCCGCGCTCCACCGCGTCGAAGATGTCGTGGGGCTCCCCGATGCCCAGGAGGTGCCTGGGCCGCTCATCCGGAAGAGCGGGCAGCGTCCAGTCCAGCACTGACCGCATGTCATCTTTGGATCGACCCAGCGAGCCGCCGATCGCGAATCCGTCGAACGGCAACGATGCGATGAAGGACGCGCTCTCTCGTCTGAGCGACTCGTAGGCGCCGCCCTGGACGATGCCCAGGAGCCCCTGATCGTCGCGGGTGCGAGCGTCCAGACAGCGGCGGGCCCAGCGATGGGTTCGCTCCAAGGCCTCCGCCGTGTACCGCTCATCGTGAAGGGGCGAGGTACATTCGTCGAAGGCAAGGATCAGGTCCGGGCCGAGCCGCTCTTGGACCGATATCGAGATCTCAGGCGTAAATCGGTGCGTCGATCCGTCGATGTGCGAGGTGAACGTCACGCCGTCCTGATCGACACGGGTCAGGCGCGGGCGTTGACCACGCGATGGCGTGATGCCCTCGGCCTCATCCGGGAAAAGGCTCGCGATCTTCCCCACGCCGTGCTCGCGACCGAAGCCGAGGCTGAACACCTGCCACCCGCCACTATCCGTGATCATCGGGCCATCCCAGGACATGAAGCGGTGCAGGCCGCCGAAGCTGGCCACCAGGTCCGCCCCGGGACGCAGGTACAGGTGGTAGGCGTTCGCAAGCACGATCTCGGCGCCCAGTGCCGTGAGCTCGTGAGGAGCCAGGCTCTTTACAGTTGCCTGCGTCGCGACCGGGCAGAGCGCCGGCGTGTGGATGTCGCCGTGGGGAGTGCGGATGATAGCCGCGCGGGCGCGCTCGTGCGTGGCTTCGATCTCGAATCCTATGGCCCCCATGAAGCTGCTCCTCGGAGAGTTAGCCCGCCAAAACGATTGACGCGTTCTTCCGGCGGATGGTATCGTCACAAGCGCCGGGGGAGTGTCGGAATTGGCAGACGAGCGTGACTTAGGATCACGTGCCGAAAGGCGTGCGGGTTCGAGTCCCGCCTTCCCCACCCCAGCAAGCATGCCAAGCCCGCGCTGAGTTAAGTTTGAGACACGCGTGCCGCTCGCGCCCGCGAGCGCCGCAACAGCATAGCGGGGTTCGCGCGGCCCCCGCCAACAATGCGTCTTCCCTTCGTCCTGTTAGCTTCCTCCTCCCTGTGTACACTCCATGGGACAGCTCGGCTGTCTGCGAGGGTGTCGCGTGGATTCGGTTTGGCAGGCGCTCCTGGATCATTTTCAGGAACGAGCGGCGTATTTTCAGCTCTTCGACCGTCATCGGATGCGTCCTGACGCGTGGCTCAAGGTCGAGGTTCTCGAAGTCATCAGTGAGCTCACGCGCTCCACAGTCCGAGACGTGCGTCCCGACCGCCAGGGTTGTGACGTCTGGTTCTCGACGGCTGGTGGCGAGTATTGGCTTGCCGTGAAGGGCGTGATCACGAGCTACGCTGGCGCCCCACCTGGCGCGCGACCAACGCTTGTGTCCGTGGAAGAGGTTGCGCGCGAGATGGACAAGCTGCGGGGTCTCTCCATGTTGTCCGGCGGCAAAGCGGCGCTGCTGCTGGCCGCGCTACCGATGGGTGCGCATCCACGGGAGCGAGACGAGTGGCAAAATCAGATGCTTCGGTTCGAAGCGAAACGTTTCGAGCTCGCCGGCTCCCGCACGATCGAGCTCCGCGCGGACCGCGAAGCGCACGTCTACCTGTTCGTGTAGGAGCAGATCGTGGATAGCGGGGGTCCCTCCCTATGGTTGATCCTGATTCTTATAGCGCTGCTCTTTGTGGTGCTGTGGGGATCGCTCTTTGTCCTGATCGCCTTCGCGACGTGGTTCATCGCACGGAACCGTCTGCCCGACGACGACCGCCCTCGCGGGTCGGGTGGCGACTGGGACGTACCTGTGCCTCGGGACTTTCGTCCACCCGACCAGCGGTGACTCGATGCTCGAAGGACCTCTGGCCCAAAGGCTCGCTCGGACGCCCTTAGCGTGGGCTAAACGGTACAATACGGGTGCCATCAGCTAGGAAGAAGGCGCGGCCCTCTGATTCAACGATATGCTCGCCCTTTGCTGGCGACGCCACCCCTAGTGCTCATCGCACTGGTGTTACTCGCCCTCGGGACGGTTCTCGCCCGGCAGTCCTCAAGCGGCGGGACGTTTGGCATCAATACCACGAGCGGGCCCGGCGTCCTTCCGAAGCGCGTTCTCCCAGAGTTCACCCTCTCTCTTCAGGACGGGACTAAGCTCTCCTCAAAGGATCTCCACGGTCGCGGAGCCGTGCTGAACTTCTGGGCAAGCTGGTGCGTGCCGTGCCAGGATGAGGCGCCGATCCTGGCCAAGGTGGCGCGCGAGTACGAGTCGGAGTCGGTGGTTTTCGTCGGAATCAGCGAGTGGGATACTGAAAGCGACTTACGGTCCTTCCTGTCCCGATACCGTGTGAACTATGGAAACGGCGTCGACGTGGGCGGAAAGATCGCCATCGATCTCGGGGTCACGGGGATTCCGGAGACGTTCTTTCTCCGACCGGATGGGACGTTTGCGAGTCGGTGGGTTGGACCTTTGAGCGAGGACCAGCTCCGAAAGCTCGTCGAAGAGGTGCGGCCGTGACCGGGCGAACCATCGGCTCGTGATCACCGAGGTGCTGCTGGGGGCGCTGCGCTTGGCGCATGCGCTTGCCGCCGCGCTCTGGATCGGGGGAACATTGACGTACGCGCTCGTGCAGCCGCCAGCCGCAAGCGCCAACTGGGGCGCATTTCGCGAAGCGTTGCGAGTCGGGATTGGCATTTTCATCTTGACCGGTGTGATCCTTGCAATGGAGCGGCTCTCTAGCGCCACGCTCCCGCCAACGTACATGGGTGTTCTGGCCGTAAAGGTTGGTCTCGGACTGTGGATGTTCGCCCTCGCGCGTCGCATCGGCACTGCACAGACCGCGGAGACGTCGCTTGTGTGGTGGCGGCGACCTGAATCGCAGGTATTGGGCTTGGGCGCGGTTATCTATGGGCTCGCAGTCGCCTTGAAGTCCATCTACGAAGACACGATTCGGTTCCGGGGGTAGGAGTGATCGTGATGAACTGGGCGGACGTCGGCGCCGCGGCGCTGATCGCGGGTCTCGTGGCGGCCGTGATCTCCATCGTCGCGGGCGCGTTAGGCGCGCGGTTTGGCGACGAGCAGCTCCAGCGCGCCGCGCGGAATGGCGCGTACGTTGTGGCGGGCATGTTGATTCTTGCATCCGGCTGCCTGGTCGGAGCATTCGTCGTCCACGACTTCTCTATCGCGTACGTCGCAGAGCACTCGAGTCGGTCCATGCCGACGGAGTTCATCATTGCCGCGTTTTATGGTGGACAGCAGGGCTCCCTCCTCTACTGGGCGCTCGCACTTGGGATCTTTTCCGCCATCGCGATCCGCGCAACCTACGACCGCCTTCGTCAGATGATCGGCTACGCCATCGCCGTGCTTATGGGGATCGAGACGTTTTTCCTGACGATCCTGGTCTTTGTGTCGAGCCCGTTCGTTCGCGTACTTGTGGTCCCCCCGGACGGAAAGGGCCTGAATCCGCTCCTTTATGACCAGGGGATGCTGATCCATCCGCCGATGCTCCTGCTGGGCTACGCCAGCGTCGCCGTCCCATATGCCTTCGCCATGGCAGCGCTCCTCAGTGGACGAACCGACGCCGACTGGATACGCGCCACCCGCCGATTTGGGCTCTTCGCGTGGGCGTTCTTGGGAATCGGCAACCTGCTGGGCGCATGGTGGGCCTACCACGTCCTCGGGTGGGGCGGATACTGGGGCTGGGATCCCGTCGAGAACTCGGCGATCATGCCATGGCTCGCGCTCACCGCCTACGTGCATTCCGTCATGGTCCAACAGCGTCGAGGGATGCTGAAGGTCTGGAACATGGCGCTCATCATTGCCACCTTCTGCCTCGCCGTGCAGGGCACCTTCATTGTGCGGAGCGGGATTATCTCCTCCGTGCACTCGTTCGCCCAGTCCACCATCGGGCCGTACTTCTTCGCGTTCTTGGCGGTCATTGTGATTGGGTCGGTTACTGCCCTGCTAGCGCGTCTGCCGCTGCTCCGTGACTCCGAGCAGTTCGAGGGGTTGATGTCCCGCGAATCGGGCTTTCTGCTGAACAACGTGCTCCTGGTCGGGATCGCCTTCGCGACGTACTGGGGGACGATCTTCCCGGTGCTTTCTGAAGCGATCCGCGGGGTGAAGGCGACCGTGGGTCCCCCGTTCTACCAGCAGGTGAACGGACCACTGCTCCTCGCCCTCTTGATCCTCATGGGCATTGGTCCGTTGCTTCCGTGGCGGCGCGCCACGATGGATCAGCTCCGTCGGACGTTCGTCGTTCCGCTCGCCGTTGCCGGAATTGCGACGTTGGTCTTGGCCGCGCTTGGTTTGCGCGAGGTCGCTGCGATCGTTGCGCTCGCCGCGGCGATCTTTGCCGCGGCGACGGTCGTGTCGGAGTACTGGCGTGGGATCCGTGCGCGCATGCGGTCGACGGGCGAGTGGTTCGTACCCGCGGTTCGGCATCTGATCGGCCGCGCACGCCCGAGGTACGGCGGGTACCTGGTGCACTTCGGCGTGGCGTTGATGGCCGTGGGCGTCATCTCATCGTCCACGTATCAACAGTCGAAAGAGGTGACGCTTCCGGTCGGAGCGTCGACGTCGGTCGGCCGCTACTCTCTTACGTACCAGGGGCTAACTGAAACAGCGGTCCCTGGCGCCCGCAACGTCACGGCGCATTTGATGTTGTCCGTCGACGGCGGTCCGGCGCGGGAGGTCCAACCGGGGAAGGTCTTCTACTCCAACTTCAACGACCAGCCCGCCACGCGCGTCGCCATCGAGACCGAGCGCCTCGAGGATCTGTACCTCGTGCTTACGGGCTGGGGCGACGACAGCACGATCAGCCTGGTTGCCTTCGTGAACCCGATGGTGCCCCTGATCTGGATTGGCGGAGTGATTCTGCTGATCGGTGCGATCGTGAGCTTGTGGCCCCAGCACGTGGCGGCGGTTCGGCGCGTTCCCATCCCCAGGCCCGAGCCTGTCACGGTGCCGATCAGCGTAAGTCCCGCCTCGTCCTCGACGAGTCAGGGACTGGGCTAGTGACCGCAACGCAGTTCAGAGCCAAATTCGTGGTGCGCGCCATGGCGTGTATGGCGCTGCTGTGGGTTGGCATCCTCGCGTTTCCCCTTGCGGTCGCGGCGCAAGCGCCAATAGGGCAAGCCGCGTCCGATGAGGCGCGCAAGATCGCTCACGACCTGCACTGTCCGATCTGCGAGGGCCTCTCCGTCGCCGACTCGCCGTCGCAGCTCGCCGTACAGATGCGCGGCGTGATCAAGGACAAGCTTGAGGCTGGTGAGTCTCGGGAGCAAATCATGCAGTACTTCGTAGAGCGCTACGGCGAGAACATCCTGATGTCGCCACCGCGGAGCGGTTTTACGACCATCGTCTGGGTTGCGCCGTACGTCGCCGTAGTCGCCGCCTTCGCCTTCCTCTTTTGGAAGGTACGCCGCGGCAACGCCCAGCGAGTTCAGGTGGCGTCCGCTGATACGGCCCTCGACCCCTACTACCAGGAAGTCGATCGCACCTACGAGGCTGTCCGTGACGAGGCCATTCGTTGACGGCGATCGCGGCCATCGTTCTCGTTGCCATCGCTCTCGGCATCATCAGCCGCCCGCTTTTGACGAGAACGACCGCTGGGCGTTCCCGCGCCGGCGTCGTGGTCCTCCCCGAGCTCGAGGAGCGCTACCGGAGCGCGCTGGCCGACATCCAAGACGCGCAAAACGATTGGGAGATCGGCAACCTTTCTGAGTCGGACTACGCCCGGTTTCGGGACGACGGCCGACGGCGCGCTGCTGAAGCGCTGCGAGACATCACCGGCGTCGCCGAGCAGCGCGAGCAGCTTCGGGGCAACGTTGCCCGTGAGCTTGCCGCGCTTCGTGCCTCGCCCATGGTTACCGCCGCACCCGCTCCGGCAAACGGTCGGGCGCAAAGCGCGTCGCGCTCCGTGCCAGGATCATCCGCCCGTCGGATGCCCAAGCCATACATCATTGGCGGTACGGTGCTAACAGGTCTGGCCGTCGTTGGAATCGTGGTGCTGTACGTGCGGGCGATCGGCGTCCAGGAGGCGCAGGCGCCTGTCGGCGCCATTCCCCCTCCGGTACCGCGCGCCGCGCTCGTGGACGCAGGTGGCGGATATTGGGCTGCGCAGTCGACAGGTCTGATGCAGAGCGCCGACGGTCACTCATGGCGCTCTGCGGGGCCCATAGCGGATCTGAGAGCCATCGTGGCGAGGGATGGACGTCCTTGGCTTGCGCTCGGACCCACGAGTGTCGTCATGAGCCCAGATGGAGGGGCGACATGGACAGCTCTCGCATCCCCGCCTCCCGGCACGGACCTCGGCGGCGCGCAAGCCACGACGGACGGGGTGTACGCCTACGTCGGAGGGGTTGGCATCGTTCGAAGCATGGACGGAGAGGGCTGGGAGCAGATCGCGGGGCCGGTGCCCGAACGGGTGAACGGATTGGCCGTCCTGCCCGGGCAACAGGGGGGACTCGCGATCTATCTGGCGGCAGGGGGAAGAGTCATCCGCACCGGGGACGGCGGGCGGACGTGGTCGGCGGCGTCCGGCGCTGTGAATCTTGCGCTGACCGGATCCGTTCGGTCCATCGCGGCCGATGCGTCGCGCGGTGCGCTATACGCGGCGACCTCTGACGGAATCTTCAAGACGACGCGGGACGGGACCGACTGGGAACGATTGCCGTTCCGCGGCTCCGTCTCCGCGATCTCTGCCCGCGGGGACCGCTTGATCGCCATCGACGATTCTGGCCACGTTTTCGTCAGCAATAGCGGAGGAGTCGCGTGGACGGCGGATCGATGACCCGCACTAGCTCGACGCGGTTCGGAGGGTTTCTTCGCGTATTTGGCGCGTTGGTGCTCGCTGTCGTTATCGTCTCCCCGGTCGCCGCGCAAGGGTTCACTCAGGTCTCTCCAGCTCCGCAACAGCAGTCGCCCGTCCCCCAGCAGCGACCGACCGCCGGGCCCACGGTATTTCCCGCGCAGCAGCCCAACGGCAACCCCGCGACTCCAGATGATGCGGATGAAGAAGAGATCGGCACCTTCGATGTCGAGGGCCAAATCACCAATGGCACGGCCGGGGCAGATCTCCCGTTGGACATCGAGCTGAAGATCGTGGCCTTCGCCGACGATCAGATCAGAGGCAGTTGGGACGCCGAGATGGACGAGGAGGGGTACTACTGGGCGTCGGAGATTCCGCGCACGGATGGAGTCACGTACGTCCTCGCCACCGAGTACCAAGGAGTCGCGCACGTCGTGCAGATCATCCCGCCGGATGATGAAGGGCCCGCGATCCAGGACATGATGATCTTCGAGGCGGTCGACACGAACCCGGGCCTCCGCTTCGACCAGAGCGCCGTAATCCTGACCGAGATCAACGAGGCGGCTCGGTCCGTGACCGTCACGGAGCTACATACGATTATCAATCCGAGCGATCGCACGTTTGCGCCGCAGATGGGCGGCCCCGGTGGTGCCGCTGGCTTGCTGGTATTTGGTCTTCCGCCGAACTCCTTCGATCTCACGCCGGGCTTGGGGCTCGACCCGAGCCAGCTCGTGGAGATCGGACTCGGCTTCGCGTCGCTCAGCCCGATCTTCCCAGGCCGACGCGAGGTGTCGTTCAGCTACCGGTTCCCCTACGCCTCGAACGAAGCAAGGTTCGACCGAACGATCCGTTATCCGGTGGAAAGCGTCCGCGTGTTGGCTCGAATGCCGGGCCCTGAGATCAAGAGCCAATCCCTCCCCACGTCCGAGGTCCTGAGCATCGGCGGTACGCAGTATCGGATCCTCAGCGGAGGACCGCTGAATCCGGGCTCGATGCTGTCCTTTACAGTGAACGACCTGCCCGTTCCTGGGGGAGCGATGGCAAACGTGCCCCCCACGGCACCCGCGCTCATCGGAGCGTTCCTTGGACTGGCCGTGATCGTCTTCTACTGGCGGCGCACGCGGCAGTCCCGGCTAGTAACGGCCGATGTCGACGACGAGGATAGCGGCATCCTCGATCGTCTGGTCGCGCTGGACCTCGAGCGCACAGCCGGGCGCATCTCGGAGGAGGAGTACCAACGCACCCGCGATGCGCTCCTCGCCGCTGCACACTCCGACGCCGAAGCCAAGGCAGGCCATCTGAGGGCCCAGCCTGGCGAAGAGGCTCACTGAGAGAAACGGATCCCAAGCGCTTCCGAGCCTAACGGGGTAGCGCGACAGGATCTAGCGCCCCTCACGTTATTGGCCCCAATCTGGAGGACGGTTCTTTGGTCGGGGATGCGTGATTCGAACACGCGGCCTCTTCGTCCCAAACGAAGCGCGCTACCAGGCTGCGCCAATCCCCGATGTGCCATTGTCGCTACGCCAGCGAGCGCCGGGCCGGCCACATGCTTACCCAGCCGCGCCAACGGGCTACTCTACGCTCGCTACACTGAAATTATAAGCGGTCGCGACAATCCGACGAGCGGACTGCCGATCAAGATCGGCGCGACTTCGGTCCAAAACTGCCGCTTGCCGCAGGTACCGAGCGAGCTTGCGCGTGGCGCGGCCGCGGTGGCTAATGCGGTTCTTCTCGTCCTCTGGAAGCTCGGCGACCGTTTGGCCGAGACGCGGAATTAGCATGATGGGGTCGTAGCCGAAGCCGCCCTCGCCCGCCGGTTCGAAAGCGATGCGGCCGGCGCAGCGCCCTTCGAAGAATCGCGACTGTCCTTCGCCCTCGATGAGATTTATGACGCACACGTAGCGGCAGCCGCGGCGGCTCGTCGGAACGCCTTGCAGCATATCGAGGACGTGCGCGTTCTTGATCGCTCCGTCGGGGAGATCGAGGTAGCGGGCGCTTAGAACGCCGGGCTCCCCGCCCAGGGCATCGATCTCTAAGCCAGAGTCTTCGGCTAGCGTTGGAAGCCCTGTCTTTTCGAACCAGGCCTGCGCTTTCAACGCGGCATTCTCGGCGTACGTGCTGCCGGTCTCTGCGATGTCCATCTTCAGTCCGAGGTCCGCGGGTCGAATGAGGCGCATGGGCAGACCATCGAGGAGCGCTCGAAGCTCGCGGACCTTGCCCTCGTTGGTGGTCGCGACGAGGAGGTCGGTGATGCGGGGTTGGGCGTATGCGGTTGGGTCGTTGCCTGCTACCAACGGTGCATCAGCGTCGAGGTGCGCATTGTTCGGTCTCATTCGACACGGTCGATCTTCCCCCGCGCGTCCAGCGTGAACATGTACGGAATGTAGGTCACGTTTTCGGAGGATCGAGCAGTCCGGCCCACCAGATAGAATTCCATGCTCCCCGTAGGGAGGGGATAGCCGCCGATGTACTGAATCTCCTGAATTCGCGTGCCGACCTCGCGCGCCCGGTCGAGCTGCTTCTGGGTCTCGTCGACGCCCACGCCTATCTGCTGCAGGTTCTGGACCACCCGGTCGCTGTATGATTCCCAGATCAGACGGGCGTCGAAGACCTGCTGACCACGGAGATACGCTGCCGTGGCGGGGGGCTCCTCGTCCGAGTTCGGTCGGTACACGGATCCCTTGGATGACAGACTGAAGCTGAGGGACGGGGCGAGATTCAGGCTCGTAATTGCGATGAGCCCGCCAAGTGCGATGAGGGCGATTGCGACGAAACGCCCTCGACGGGCTCCACCGTGAATCAGCCGCGCGGTGATGCGCCGCACGAGGCGACCTGCGATTTCCATGACTTTCCGAAAGCGCCGACTGCGCGCGATGCGCGCGTGCTCGGGCCGGCGCATTACTCGATAGGGTAGCGTAGCATTCTCGTATTGGTCAACGTTCGCGCCCATGGAATGCGTGCCTCGTTCACCCCCCGACTGGGGTGGGCATAGCGTGGCGCGTACGCGCGTTGCCCTCGTCTACGGTGGGCGTTCTGGCGAGCACGAGGTGTCCGTCGAGTCGGCGAGTTCCGTCGTGGAAGCGATCGACTCGGCGCGATACGACCTCCTGATGGTGAAGATCGACCACGACGGCGCCTGGATCTGGAGTAATCCGTCCCCAGACGCGTCGAATCCCTCCGGTGCAGCTCGGCGTGTGCTACCCAGCGCCGATCCATCGAAGCCCGGTCTCATGACGATCGCCGACTCGGTAGGAGACTCGGTCTTTCAGCCCATCGACGTTGCGTTCCCCGTGGTCCACGGAACATATGGAGAGGACGGCTGCATCCAGGGCCTCCTGGAGCTGGCGGGAATTCCCTACGTTGGGTCCGGCGTGCTTGCGTCCGCGGTCTCGATGGACAAGATTTTGATGAAGTCCGTGTTCCGGGCACACGGCTTTCCTGTCGTCGAATCGGTCGCCGTGGACCGGGCTGATTGGGAGGCGGACCCGGGCATCCTCACCGTGGTGCAAGAGCGCATTGGCTTCCCCTGCTTCGTGAAGCCGGCCAATCTCGGGTCGAGTGTCGGGATCCAAAAGGTCCGCGACGCTGGGCGGCTCGCGGAGGCCGTCGCGAATGCAGCGGAGTTCAGCGCTCGCTTGATCGTCGAGCAAGGCCGCGACGTCCGTGAGATCGAATGTGGCGTTCTTGGGAATCATGACGCAGCCGCCTCTGTGGTGGGAGAGGTCATCCCCACCCGCGAGTTCTACGACTATGACGCGAAATATCACGACCCCTCCACTGCGTTCGTCATTCCAGCGGACCTACCGGAGGACGTCTCCGAGCGTGTGCGTGGCCTCGCCATCGAGGCGTTCAAAGCTATTGGCGGGGCGGGAATGGCGCGCGTGGATTTCTTCCTCGACCGGAACGACGGTTCGATCTACCTGAACGAGATCAACACGATCCCGGGGTTCACGTCGATGAGCGTGTACCCGCGCTTGTGGGCGGCGTCGGGCGTCCCGTATTCTGAGCTCGTCGATCGGCTGATCGCGCTGGCGGTCGACCGATATCAAGATCAGGGGCGAAACCGAACGCGGTACGCCTAGAGGTGACGCGATGCGAGCACTGCGGTTCGAAGCATCTGACCATTACGCGGTGCATCCTGCTGCTCTGTGGCCCCTGCTCTCGGACACGGCTCGCCTGAACCGCGCCATCGGCCTGCAGTCGGTGAACTTCACCGCGGTCCCACGGGAAGATGGTGGCAGCACCATCTTCGGCGAGTTCCGACAGTTTGGACTCACGATCGCCAAATGGACGGAGCACGCGTTCAACTTCGTTCGTCCGCAGCACTACAACGTCGTGCGCGAGTACAGCAGCGGACCGCTGCTCCGTGTGGACGGCGGCGTGACCCTCCTCGGCGACGGCGAAGGGACTCTCGTGACTGTGTTCGCGGAGATCGTGCCGCGCCACATCATCGGTTGGGTTCTGGCGAAGTATCTTGTTGGCCCAGCCGCGACGAAGCGAGTGCTGGACCAGTGCCGCATATTCGAGGCATACATCGAGGGCCAACGGGCGACGCCGTTTCCCCAGCTCGCTCCTCGAGACTCTGCCGACGAGCGACAGCTCGACGAGCTCGTGGCGCGTCTCGTCAGCACCGGTGCCGACGGTGTAATCGTGCGGAGGCTCCGCGAGCACTTACGCACCGCGTCAGACGAGCGGGTGGTTCGTATGCGACCCTTTGAGCTGGCGGACCAGTGGGAGACTGATCGTCACGCTACGCTCGTCGTCTTCCTCCACGCCACGACAGTGGGGCTGCTCAAGCTGCTGTGGGACACCCTATGCCCGAATTGCCGAGTACCAAAGTCTGAACACTCAACGCTGTCCGAGGTTCAAGGAGAAGCACACTGCGACGTGTGCAACATGGTGTTCGACGCCAGCTTTGATCACCTCGTGGAGGTTCGGTTTACCGTTGCGCCATCCGTGCGGGACGTGATGGTCGCGGAGTACTGTGTGGGCGGCCCTCAGAACACGCCCCATGTTGTCGCGCAGGCAGAGCTTCAGCCGGGCGAATCGACGCTTTGGACGCTTCCGGCTGACGCCACGACTCTTCGCCTCCGGTCGCCCCAATCGGCGACGGCCGGCGTCGTAGACGTTCGAATCGTGGAGAACAGCCTGGGCGACGCTCGGGCGGGCGATGGCGCCGCGAATGGGGAGCCGGAGCTGTCGCGGGAGGCAGTTGTAGCGGTCGGCAGCCAGGGCGTCGAGCCTTCGCGGGTTCAGGTCCTCGGCCCCCTGGCCTCGCTCGCTGTGGAGAACCGAACGGGCGGGCCTGCCGTGATTGCGCTGGAGGAGCGATTCTGGCCAGACACCGCGGCCACGGCGGCGCTGGTGAGCACTCTTCAGGACTTCAGGGATCTCTTCTCCGCCGACGTGCTGGCGCCGGGCCTGCAGGTCGGGATCGAGCGGCTGGCGATTCTGTTCACGGACATCGCCGGATCTACAGCCATGTACGAGGCGGTCGGTCAGGCAAAGGCGTTCCGCATCGTGCAGGACCATTTCAAATACATCGAGACCGCGGTTCGAATGAACCACGGCGCCATCGTGAAGACGATTGGCGATGCGGTGATGGCGGTGTTCCCGACAGTTCCCCAGGCGTTGCGCGCCGGGTTCGAGATGCAACGAGGCATGGCGAAGATGGAGACGTATGGCGCGCTCAAGCCGGAGCAGTTCTTGCGGGTGGGCATTCATTCGGGTCCCTGTTTGGCGGTAACGCTGAACGACCGACTGGACTACTTCGGGACGTCGGTCAACGTGGCTTCGCGGGTAGAGCACGAGGCCGGTGGTGGGCAGATCGCCCTCACGCTGTCGGCGTTCTCTGAATCCGGGGTACGTGAGGTCTCTCAAGCCGAATGTGAGAACTATGAGCAGTGTGAGGTCGAGCTCAAAGGGGTGTCCGGCGCCACCGGTATCGTGCGGCTCTCCGCCTACGGGCCCTGACGTCCGTCCCGCGCAACCAACATGGATGCCTCCACGGCGGCCACTGCCGCATCGATCTCGGCTTGCGTGTGGGCCAGAGAGACAAACCATGCCTCGAACTGCGAGGGAGGCGCATACACCCCATTGTCGAGCAGCCCGTGCAGGAATCGCGCGTAGGTTGCGGTGTCGCAGCGTTTCGCTGACGCCTCGTCGCGCACGGCCGAGTCGCAGAAGAACGGGGTAAGCATCGAACCCACTCGCTGGACTTGGACGGGCATCCCAGTCCGTTTGGCGGCTTCCGTTATCCCGTCGGCCAAGCGTCCGCCGAGATTGTCTAGCCGCTCGTATGTGCCCGGCGCTCGCAGACGTCTTAGGGTCGCAGCGCCCGCTGCCATGGCCACCGGATTTCCGGACAGCGTGCCAGCCTGGTAGACAGGACCTTCCGGGGCGATGAGCGCCATGATGTCACGCCTCCCACCGTAGGCCGCTGCAGGCAGCCCCCCGCCGATGATCTTGCCGAGGCAGGTGAGGTCGGGAGTGATCCCGTACCGTGCTTGAGCGCCACCCAGACCGATGCGGAACCCGGTGATGACCTCGTCGAAGATCAGGACGGCGCCGAATCGCTCGGTCAGCGCACGCAGTCCCTGGAGGAAGCCGTCCATCGGTGGGACAACGCCCATGTTTCCGGCGATCGGTTCGACGATGACCGCCGCAACGTCATCCGGGAGCTTCTGGAACACGGCCTCCACGGCTTCCAGGTCGTTGTAGGGGACGCTGAGCGTGGAATCCGTCCACGCAGACGGAACGCCTGCGCTGGACGGCAGTGCGTGCGTGAGAACGCCCGACCCCGCAGAGACGAGGAGCGCGTCGCTGTGTCCGTGATAGCCCCCGTCGAACTTCACGACTCTGGTGCGGCCCGTGTAGGCTCGTGCGAGTCGGAGCGCGCTCATCGCGGCCTCCGTGCCCGACGACACGAACCTCAGTCGTTCGATCGATGGGAGTGCGGCGACGATCAGCTCGCCGAGCGTGATCTCGCGCTCGGTCGGCGCTCCGAACGTCGTGCCTGCCCGCGTGGCTTCCACGATTGCCTGCTCGACGCCAGGGTCAGCGTGACCGAGGATGAGCGGGCCCCAGGAGCCGAGGAAGTCGGTGTAGGCGCGTCCATCTGCATCGAAGACCTGAGCGCCTTCTCCACTTACCATGAAGGGTGGCGTGCCGCCCACGGCGCGAAAGGCGCGCACCGGGCTATTCACACCGCCTGGAAAGAGCTGTGAGGCGCGCTCGAACAGTCGCTGTGAGGCTGAATCGCTGGCGCTCACCTGGCCGTCTCCATCGCGTCCCGCTCCCTCTGGGAGAGAGTAGGGGTGAGGGCGGTGGTGCAGCAGCGGCTCAGCCCCACGTGAGGATCCTGGAGGCCTCGCGTGCGTGGTAGCTCAGGATGAAGTCAGCGCCTGCGCGCTTGATCGAGTGCAGGATCTCCAGCATGACTGCCCGCCCGTCGATCCAGTCGCGCTCCGCGGCGGCTTTCACCATGGCGAACTCACCACTCACGTTGTATGCACCGACCGGGACGGGCGACATCTGCTTTACACGCCACAGGATGTCGAGAAAGGCGAGCGCGGGCTTCACCATCACCATGTCGGCTCCCTCTTCGAGGTCGAGCTCTACTTCGTGCAGCGCTTCACGCGCATTGGCGGGGTCCATCTGGTAGCCGCGACGGTCCCCGAACTGGGGTGCGGACTCTGCAGCCTTGCGGAAGGGGCCGTAGAACGACGACGCATACTTGGCGGCGTAGGAAAGAATCGGAGTGCTCGCGTGGCCATGCCCATCCAAGGCCGTGCGGATCGCGGCCACCCGCCCGTCCATCATGTCCGACGGGGCGACGACGTCTGCCCCGGCGTCCGCGTGGGAGACGGCGGTCTGCGACAACAGCTCGAGTGTGGGATCGTTGAGGACCTCGCCGTTCGAGATGACGCCGCAGTGGCCGTGGCTCGTGTACTCGCACAAACATACGTCCGTCATCACGATGAGATCCGGTACGGCGTCTTTGATTGCTCGAACCGCGCGCTGGACGATGCCGTCCGCCGCGTAAGCACCCGTTCCCGTCTCGTCCTTCGCATCAGGGATGCCGAAGAGAATGATGCCGGGGATGTGGAGCGATGCGATCTCGCGGGCCTCAGCCACCGCGTCCGCGATCGTAAGCTGCGCCACGCCGGGCATCGACGGCACAGGGATCCGTTCGCTGATGCCGTCGGCGACGAACAGCGGCTCGATGAAATCGTGTGGCGTGAGCACCGTTTCCCGAACCAGGGATCGGAGCGTGGCGCTTCGCCGGAGTCGCCGAGGCCGTACGAGGGGTGGTGTGGAAGTCGCCGCTGACGAACCTCTAGCCCCGAGTGCCGTGTGAAGTGTGTCCATGGTGCTCTCCTTGGCCGCGCGTGCTAGCGGCGCAGTTCCGCGGCCGTGGTGTAGTAGTCTCGGAGCGCCACGACCAGGCCGTCGATCGTGTAGGTTGTCGCGACGACGTCTGGCTCGACTCCGGCCTCGCGTGCAGTGGCCGCCGTGATGGGTCCGATGCACGCGACGACCAGTCGACGCAGGGCGTCCGCGTCCGTGCCGAGCATCTCGACGACGCCGCGCACGGTCGATGAGCTCGTAAAGGTCACGGCGTCGATCCCCCCCGAGCGCAGTCGCTCGATCAGGCCGGGAGGCGGTGGGGCGCTTGTGGTGCGATACGCCGGAACCTGATCGACGATCGCGCCAGCGTCGCGTAGACCGATTACGAGCGCTTCCCGCGCGATGTCGCTGCGGGGTAGGAGCACGCGCTTCCCCTCGAGCGGCTCCGCGTCGGCCAAACAGGCGATGAGGGCTTCGGCAACGAACTCGTCGGGCACCAGATCTGGACGGACGCCGTTGGATGTCAGGGTGCGAGCCGTCTCAGGGCCAATGGCGGCGACCCGCGCACCCGCAAACCACCCCGCGTCTCGACCCGCCGCGGTTAGTCGATCCCAGAAGAATCGAACAGCATTGGCGCTGGTGAATACGACCCAGTCGTATGGGCCCTCTGCGATGGCTCGATCCATTTCCGCCCACGACGTCGGCGGCTCGATCTGAATGGCGGGCGCCTCGATGGTCTGGGCCCCCTCCGCGGCGAGGGCGGCGGCTAGGCGGCTCGCTTGGCCCCGCGGACGCGTTACCAAGACGGTGCGTCCGCTCAGGCTATCGCCGGGCATCGGTCGCTTTCACCGTATCAGGTTGAGAGTTGCGGCCCTTGCGTCTAGCCAGTTTGCGGCCCACCTCGGCGCCGAGCTCTGGACCTTGCGAGGGTTCGCCCTCGGCCGATGCCCGCCTCATGCTCCCGTCTCGTGCAGCGAGAAACGCTGAGAGGCGCATCTGTCCCTCCACGATCTCGGCGTAGGCGCCTAACGGTGTCTGGCAGCCAGCGTTGATGCTGATAGCCACGGCGCGCTCGGCGATGGCGCACGCTCGCGTATCTGAGTCGTCCAGTCGAGCGAGGAGGTCACGCACTAGCGCATTGTCGCTCCTCGTCTGAACGGCGATGATGCCCTGACCGGCGGCCGGGACGAAGATCGACGGGTCGAGGAGCTCGCTCGCCTCGGCGAGGCGGCCGAGCCTCGAGAGGCCGGCCGCGGCCAGCACGATGGCGTCGACGTTCCCCTCGGCGACGCGGCGGACGCGCGTATCCACGTTCCCCCGAATCCCAGCGATCTGCAGGTCCTGACGCACGGTGCCGAGCTGCGCCTGCCGTCGTGGGCTGCCTGTTCCCACCGAGGCGCCTCCCGGGAGCTCGCTCAGCTTGAGTCCTGTACGGGTCACGAGCGCGTCGCGCGGGTCCTCGCGAGACAGAAACGCGGCAATCGTCAGATCTGCCGTGGAGATCGAGGGCATGTCCTTGTAACTGTGAACTGCCAAGTCGATCTCGTAGCCAAGGAGCGCCTCTTCGATTCGCCGGACGAACACACCTTGCGATTCGAACTGGGAGAACGCGATGTCGGTGGCCTCGTCGCCCTGAGTTCGAATCAGCTCGACCCGACACACGATCGAGGGATCGATCCGGTGGAGCGCCTGGATCACGATCTCCGTCTGACGGCGCGCCAGAGCGCTCGCGCGCGTGCCGATGAGCAGTGGGTCGCGCGCGCTGCCCGCTCGGGGAGCGGCGCTCATACCCCTGGCCGAGCGCCGGCGGCCTCGTCCAGCGCGAAGAGCTCCCGGACGAATCGCGCCAGATCTTCTCCGCTTGGGTCATGTCCGCGCGCCTTGAGCGCTGCGATCGGCCGGTGGAGCAGGCGCCGTACGATCGACGCTGTCATGACGTCGATGAGCTCGCGATCGTCGGAGGAGAGGGAGTGCAGGCGGGAGATCGTGCGATCGACTTCCATTCGACGGATGGACTCTGCGTGCTGGTACAGCGCCCCGATCGTCGGCACTAACTCCTGTATGCTCCGCCACTCGCCGTAGTCCGCCACGCCGGAGTCGACCAGCGCCTCGACTGCGGCGACTTCGCGCTGCCGATTGAGAAGGTTCGCTGTACCGACGGCCTCGAGGTCGTCGATGTTGTAGAGCAGCACGTTGGGGACCAAAGAGACCTCTGGGTCGATGTCGCGCGGAACGGCGATGTCGACGCACAAGAGCGACCGATCCGGACGAGCCGACATCGCCGCGGCAACGTCGGCGGTGCTGATGACGGGCTCGCTGGAGCTCGTGGAGCTGATCACGATGTCCGCAGAACGTAGGCCCGCTACGAGGTCGTCGAAGGGGATGGCACGTCCGCCGACGGCTCTCGCGACCTCTTCTGCGCGTTCCAGGGAGCGGTTCACGACGAGGATCTCGCTCGCGCCAGCGTCGGCGAGGCTTCGCACGGTTGCCTGGGCCGCGTCGCCGGCGCCGACTACGAGGACCGACAAGCCGCGGATCTGCCCCAGGGAGCGCTTGGCAAGCTCCACGGCCACCGAGCTGGGTGACACGGCGCCCCAGCCGATACGCGTCTCGCTCCGAGCTCGTTTCCCGACTTCGAGTGACAGAGGCAGAACCCGTCCGAGCACCGGCCCGATGGTCCCGGCTTGGCTGGCGGTCTCGAATGCCTCCCGAACCTGACCGAGGATCTGAGCCTCACCCAGCACCATCGAGTCGAGGCCACTCGCAACGCGTAGCAGGTGACGCACCCCGCCATCGGCGGAGCGCGTGTACGTGTGGCCGGCAAGCTCTGAGGTGGGGATACCGCGAAGGTCGGCGATGAGCCCGATCAACGCGCTCGACGGATCGTCGAGGCCCGTGACGGCGTAGAGCTCGGTGCGGTTGCAAGTGGACAGAATGTAGGCCTCGCTAGCGAACTCGCCAAGCATGTGGAGAGCGGCTGGAAGAGAGCCCTCAGTAAAGGCGAGTCGCTCGCGGAGCGTGAGGGGAGCGGTCCGGTAGTTGACCCCAACGAGGGTGAGAGTGGCGCCAGCGCTAATCGACTCGCGGATCGACGTGCCCAGGCTATTCGTCATGGGACGCTCCGTCCCGGGGAGCTACGCCGCCGCGCGCGATACCGGCTAGGACTTCGTCCATGAATCGCTCGGCGTCGCGTACGATTCGGCCGAGCTGTCCGCTCAGCTCGGGGTGAGCGGACAGACTCCGCGACAGCACGTCGAGCAGCGGTCGGCGGTACATCAGGTACGCATCCACCGCTTGAGCCGTGTCCATCCCGGCTTCCCGCGCGAGCTGACCGTACTGGGCCGCGATCTCCCAGCCCCGACTCAACGCGCGCTGCTTCTGGCGAGGGCTTCGCGCCGAGAGGTATTCTCCGAGCCGCTCGAGAAGCTCGTCGCCGAGTGCGTGAAATCTTCCACGTGCAGAAGCGTCGAGTCGCTCCATCCAGTCTGGCTGGGCGGAGCTCGAGTGGGCATGAGTCCGATACCGCGCTCGGAGCTGAAGGATAATAGTCTGTGGCAACGAGTCGACCGGGGACTCTTGGACCGTCTGGCTCAACGAGGCGATCTCCGCGGTGCTATACCGCCGGTGCCCGCCCGGCGTTCGGTAGACGCGCACCTTACCGGTGGTTGTCCACTGGCGCAGAGTGGCCGGATTGACGCCGAGCATCTGACACGCACGGCCAATGGAGATCCATTCGGGAGAGAGCACGCTACTCGAAGATTCGGCCAAGAAAGCCTCGAAAAATCTATTGAAATCTGTAGGATTTTACTGAATTGTGCGGAATGACGGTACCATCGCCCGGTCCCACGCGTCAAGGTCCAGTCGCGCCTAGGGAGTGAAATGAGCATGAGGATCCTGTTGACAGGTGGAGGATCCGGCGGCTCGGCAGCGCCCGTTATCGCGGTTGCCGACGCGATCGCCCGTCGGTTGCCGAGTGCGGAGTTTCTATACGTCATCACGACGACTGGGCCGGAGCGGGCAATGGTGCAAGCGGCTGGCTTGCACCACGCGACGATTCGAACCGGCCGCCTGCGCCGATACGCGAGTTGGAGGAACTTCACGGATCCGGCTCTCGCCACCGCCGGGCTGGGGCAAGCTGTTGCCGTCGTTCGTCAATTTCGGCCCGACGTGGCTTTTGGCGCCGGCGGGTTCGCAACCGTTCCCCCATTGATGGCAGCGCGTCTCGCACGAGTCCCGGTCGTGGTGCACCAGCAAGACGTGCAACCCGGGCTCGCTAATCGAATGCTGGCTCCCTTCGCCGTCGACTGCACGGTTGCGCTCGAGGACACACACCGGTGGCCTCGCTGGAGCGATGCGCCGGTCGTTGGCAATCCGGTGCGAGCAGCCATGCTCCAGGGGACCGCAGAGAGGGCGCGCCAGCTCTTCGGGCTAGAGCGTGGGAGGCCCACCGTGCTCATTACCGGCGGCGGGACCGGGGCCTTGCGGCTGAACCAGATCGCCGCCGAGGCGGCCGCGGACCTCATCGAGGTCTGCCAGATCGTGCACCTGACGGGTGTGGGAAAGAGGGTTCCCGGCCCTACGAGCGCCGCGTATCGCCAGGTCGAGTTCTTGACGGACGAAATGGCGGACGCGCTGGCGGTCGCCGACGTCGTGGTCTCCCGCGCCGGCATGTCTGCCCTCGCGGAGATCGGCGCGCGGGGGAAGGCTTCGATTCTGGTGCCCATGCCGGACTCGCATCAGGGGTTGAACGCGGCAGCGGTCGCTCGGCGCGGCGCCGCTCTTGTACTCATGGAGCCGAGGCTTACCCCAGGCTCCCTCGTCGAAGCTGTTCGCTCGCTCCTCGGCGACCCGAACCGACGTATGGCGCTTGGTACGGCCGCGGCAGCACTCCTGCCCGCCGCAGCCGCTGACATCGTTGCAGACCGGCTCCTCTCGTTTGGGCTGCGTGAACCCGATTGACGGGCTTGCGCAACGGGTCACGAGGGGGCAAGGGCATCGCGTGAGGGGAAGCGGGGTTGAAGGGAATCTGGAAGGAAAAGCAAGGACCCGAGGAGAGGCCGGTGCGCAGCGAGTGAAGGGCTTCGCCGCACCAGGTGGGCAGAAGGCCCGCGAATGATGGAACGACGCGTCGTGGCGGGGTGGTTCGAGGGCTGGAAGCCGTGGAGTGGCCGTGGAGTGGAAGGGAGAGGGCAAACTCCACCTTGGTCGGTGGCAGAGCCCAACCGGCCCGGGAGGAGAGCAGTCAGTGTATGGGATTAGCAGGCTGTCTGGTTCATCGCCTCCCGCACGAGTCGGCCGAGAGTGCGCAGATTGATCACGAAATCCGCGAGCTGGACGTCCTTGCCGGCACGCTCCTGCCCGAACGAGCGCATGCGTTTGAGGCCCATGCCCTCCAGTTGGCCATTGCGGCTCTCGGCAAGGTTGCGTCGGCCGTAGCGCTGCTTCCAGGCCGGGGAGCCATAGGGAATCTCTCGGGCCAGGCGCGAGGAGCCGTCCGGCAGCGTGCGGCCAACATTGCGGACGAACCCACACGAGTTGGCAGGCTCCACAAAGGGACAGCTGATGACGGGCTGAATGGGGCCGTCTTTCTCGAGGGGCTCACGGCGGCAGGCCTGGTGGCAGATGTACTTTGTGCGGCGGCGCTCGGCGTCATAGCCATTCGCGCGGAGGCGATACCCGTGGGGACAGAGCGGTCGGCCGTGCTCATCGTAGCCGCGCTTGCGGCAGGCCTCCACATTTTGATCGGAGGGATCGGCGCGGATGTCCACCATGCGCAAGGCGCCCAGTTCCCAGATGGTGTCCAGACACTCGCCGAAGCTCACCCCGGCGTCGTCGAGCCACTCGCCGATATCGAGATCTGGAAAGCGCTGTGTGAGCGCCTGCACGCGCTCGGTGAAGACAGAGCGCTCGTCGGTATTCGCGGGGTACGAGTCACTCTGCACGGTCCAGGCCACTGCGAAGCGATCATCCAGCACGCGCTCGGCCAGACTGCGGTAGCCAAAAACGTCGATGCCCCGGGCAGGTGGGCGGCTGGGCCCGGTCGGGTCCCGGCTGGGCCCAGCCTGGCGGGAGCGTCCCGCGTAATGGATCAGGCGAGCGTCCGGGTCGCACGTGCTGGCCCGGGTGCACCGGGCCTGGCAGGTCGGCTCGGCACAGGTGCAGCCTGGTTGGTTGTGCTCCCGTGCCCGGCAGGGGCGGCTGGGGACCTCGCCCTGCCCATCCTCGCCTGGTGGCTCGGCCAAGGGGGTGAAGCAGGCATCGGTGGCCAACTGGCAGGTGTGGCGGTGGCGGGCCGGGTGGAGCATGCCGTCCTGGCAGACACTGACCCCACGAGTCGGGGGATCGCTCGGGAAGGTGCTCTGCTCCGGGAAGCGGCCGCAGGAGCGGAGCAGATCGGTGAACTGGGGACACAGCTGCGCAAACATCTCTGGGCCCACGCGCTGGAAGAAGGAGCGCAAGCCGGAGGCGGAGGGGGTCTCCCGGTCGCGGAAGCCGAGCAGCCGCCGCCACCCAGCCCCATGGGTGTCGCTGCGAAGCAAGCGGGCGAGGGCGCGCCAGCTGAGCTGGAGCTCGAGCCGGAGGCAGACGGCGAGAAAGAGTGACACCGGATGGAACGGGATCTGGCCTTTGCCACTCAGCTTGTAGATGTGAGCCAACGCCCGCTCCAGCGCGGAGAAATCGATTAAGCGGAGCGCGATCTCGAACTCGCTTGCCTGGTCCAGGCCGGACGAGTCAAGGCTCGTCGGGTCCGGCGGCTGGTAGCTGGAGCGGTAGCGGGGCTTGGGCGAGGCCGGCAGCTCCGGATCCACCGGGAAGGACAGAGGCCCCTCGCCGGTGAGTGCGCCAATACTCCAGGTTGCCACGAGGTCTGGCTGCTGGGCGCGCTTTGCAGCTGCAGTTGGCAGCAGCGTCGTGCTCATCGCTGCCTCCGCGCGCGTGCCCGACGCTGCTGCCGCCCCAGGGTGGCCTGATACTCCCGGCGCGTCAGGCGGCCGGTGAGCTGCCGGAGCGGGAGCGAGTGACTGGGATGGGCAAGCCGCTCGAGCGCGGCGCCGTAGAGCTGGTGGGCGCGCTGCTTGGTCCGCCCGAGCCGGGCGCCGATCGCGGCGAAGGGTTCCGGCTGCATGCCCTCGAGCCCGACGTGGGCGATGACCACTTCAGCGAGCGGGGCCGGGAGTGCTCGGACGGCCAGCCGGACCGCCGCCACAACGGCCGCCGCGTGGAGCAACTCGCCCGGATCCCCGTCGTCACCCCCCACCTCGAGGTGCTGTGGGATCCCTCGACCGGTCGCCTGCTCACGAGCGACCGCTGCCCAGACTGCGCGCGCGATGGCCGGGACGGCATAGGTACTGAACGTCGTGCCACGGGCTGGGTCATAGCGGCGCAGAGCCTGCCAGAGACCGATCCGCCCCTCATGGAGCGCATCTCCAAAGGAGAGCGGGCCAAGCCATTGGCGCCGCACCACCCAGTGGACCAGGCCCTCGTGTTGGGCGAGGAGCACTGCCTCGGAGACACCACCTCCTTTGCAGCTCGGGGTCCCTCCTTGGGTAGACTCCCACATAGCAATACCTCCTGCGGCAGGACTTGCCCGGTCCCTGGGCCGCTAGGAGGTATTGTTATGTCTTCTTCAGTTCAACCGGCTAGGATGCACCTTTCGGGGTTGGTCCTCGTCCGTCTCACCCGCTGCGCAGGCCCTTGACTGAGCCCGATTGACTGAGAAGGAGGTCGTCAGTACACTCCAGCCCTGCAGGATGCGGGCGTGGAGGTGAAGCCTGGATCGGTCTACGGCCGGGGGCTCCCTCCCCGCAGGTCAGTCCGCTCAGGCAGGGGCGGCGGTCCATGCGGAGCTCTTGGCCAGAGTAGAGCTATTCGCCGGTCTTGATCGCCTGGTCATCGCTCAGGTCGCGGCCTATCTCGAACCGCTGGTGGTGGAGCAAGGCGTGGTGCTCTTCTCCCAGGGGGACGCTGCAGACTCACTCTACATCGTCGCCAGCGGCGAGCTAGGCGTCTTCACCCGCGGCAATTCCGCGCCGACGGAGACCCGCCTCAACACGCTCTTCGCCGGTGATTCCGTCGGCGAGATGGCGATGCTTACGGGAGAGCAGCGGTCGGCGAGCATCCGTGCCTTGAGCCGAAGTACCGTCCTGCGTCTCGCCCGCGAGCCTTTTCTCGAGGTCGTCGCGGCGCACCCGCCGGTGGCTCAGGCCGTGATCTCGGTGTTGAGTATGCACCTCCGAGTTGCCGATAAGGCACGCCTCGAGAGCGATACGCATACGCAGCACACTGTGGATGCGATTCTCGCCGAGCTCGATCCGGATGCGCGCACACGTGTGCTCGAGGCGAGTCTGCTTCCCGAGCGCTCACCCGAAGCGCTAGTCACCCTCTTTGGGGCGTCCGCCGAGGAGGTTGCCGCCAACCTGGCCAAGCTCGGCATCCGGATGGGTCAGGCCTCGTCAGCAGTCCAGCGGATCCTGATGGAGCGGCTGACCGGGGATGTGGGGCCGGAGGAGCTGAAGCGATTGTCGTCACACGCTGCCGAAGTGTTGGCGGCCGGCCGGTGCTGGGACGAGGCGCTCGCCATCGTTGCGGCTCTTGGCGAGCATCGGCAGCTGGCGGCCACGCTCGGTCGGGCGCTGCGAAGCGTTCCACCCTTGCCAGCGGAGCGGGCAGCGCGGTGGCTCGATCGCCTCCCCATCGAAGACGCTTCTGACGACGTAGAGGTTGCCCTGGCGAGTGCCGCCCGTGCGGAAGAACGTGGGGACATCGGTGGCGCCACGGCCTTGCTCCAGCGTGCGCTGGGTCAGGCGCTCTTGTTCGGCGATGCAGCCACGGGTCAACGTCTCACGAGCGCAATCGCACGGGTCTCTCGTGACGAGGATGAGCCGGTCTCCCCTATGGATGTTGCACCGGAGCGTGAGGGGCGTCCCGGTGCACGACGAGGGATCGCCGGTGTCGCCGCCGCTCTAGCTCTGACGATCGCTGCGGCGGCGGTCCCGGCCGGCTCCCCCCAAATCTCGTTCCTTCTGCTTCTCGGAGCGGCTCTCAGTCTGTGGAGCAGCCGCCTATTCCCCCATTTCGCTGTGAGCCTCCTCTTGGCCGCCGCCTGGATCATCTGGGGGATAGCCAATCCAAGTCAAGCGGTGGCTGGATTTGCGTCCATGGACTGGATCTTCGTCCTGGCCGTTCTCGCCATCGCCGTCGCCATCGAGCAATCGGGCCTGCTCTTTCGAGCCGGGCTGCTCTTGACGCGTCGGATGCCGCGTCGGCTCGTCTGGCAAGGGGGGACGCTGCTGCTCACGGGGCTTCTTCTCTCTCCGCTCCTGCCGGAGGAGCGTGGCCGGGCCGCGCTCACCGGTCCCCTCGCGCTCACTCTGGCGCAGGCCGCGCGCCTCCGCAACAACTCGGCGGCGGCCGCTGCCCTCGGATTGGCGGCGTGGATTGGATCTGCGCCGCTCTCGTTCGCCGCGCTCAACGCGTCTTCCGTAAGCTTGCTCGCTTGGGGCCTGCTCCCCGCTCCAAGCCGCCAGCAGTTCGACTGGCTCTCGTGGCTGCTCGCCGCCTTGCCACTCGTGGTGATCCTCGCGGTGGGTGCGTTTGTTGCCGCCTGGGTTGTCTTGCGGCCGGATTGGCACGAGGCCCCCTCCCGAGAGGGCCTGGACCTACAGCTGGCGGTTCTTGGACCGCTCTCCAGGCGCGAGATGGGCATGATCCTCGTGCTCGTCGTCATGGTTGCCGGCTGGTCGCTTGCCCCGCTCCTGCATTTGCACGTCGCCGTGATCGCGGTGCTGGGCCTGTTCGGGGCCGTCGTGACCGGCTCGTTCGACCAGCGGTCGTTTCGGGAGATGGACTGGAGCTTCCTGATCTATTACGGTGTTGCGTTGAGCGTGGGCGCCCTGTTCAACGAGCTGCAAGTGGGGACGCTGTTCAGCCACCTCCTTGGCGGCGGAGGCCGCCTTGCCACGGGAGGCGAGTTGCTTCTCATGAGCCCGCTGCTCTTCATCTTCGCGGTCGCGTCCGTCGGCCTCGCAGCTCGATTCGTCCTGGCGGCACACGAGACAGTCCTGCTATTGAGCCTTCTCTTTGGTCCGCTTGCCGTCCGCTTGGGGATAGACCCTTGGATCGTGGCCGTGACGCTCCTGGCGGTGATCAATCCGTGGTTGACCGCGCGGCAAACCCCAGCGTTCCAGGTAGCGTTCTCTGCGACTCGCGGTCGACTCTACACAGAGGCGCAGGCGCGAAAGGTCGCCGTTGCCTACACGGTGGTCACATTCCTGGGTTTGGGGCTCACCATTCCGTTCTGGCGGGCTATGGGTCTGCTGTAGAGCGTTTCCATCCATAACGGACGGCGGGCCATAAACGGACGGCGGGCGTCAACCAAGCTCGCTCGCGTTGGAGCTTGCCAGCCAGCCGGCGAGGGTCTTGCAGAGGGCCTTGGTGAGCGCAGGTTGAGTGTCCATAAGCTTATCGAACCTCATCGACGTGAGGAGGTAACAGACGGTTCGGTCGAGCGCCCGAACGGTCGCGGTGCGCCGCTGTTTGGTCAACAGCGCCAGCTCTCCGAAGTGCTCGCCGGGGCCCATGCGACGGAGATTGCGGTCGCCATCCGAGTCGCGCCGGATTACCTCGACTGCACCTTCTGCGATGACGTAGAGGCCATATGCCGTTCCGCCCTCGGTAACGATCGACTCGCCTGGTGCGAAGGAGTACTCGTTCATGAGCCCCGCGATCGACGCGAGCTGGGCCTTCTCCAGTCCGCTGAACAACGGCACCGTTCTCAAGAACTCTTCGGCGGCCAACGTTCCTCCCTGGGTGAGGTGGACGGCACCCGTGGCCGATCTTCGGTAGAACCGGGCGGGCGGTTACGTCCCTCATTGCCGACGAGCCAGTTCGCCAGCGTCGTGTGGAGCCGCGTTCCCAGGGTGGAGTCCCCGACCCGGCGCTCGCTGGGGCGTGAAGTTGTCGGAGTGTACTGGACCTCGGCCATCGATAGCCAGCGATCCGAGGTGCATTGGGCGGCGCTCACGACGAGGCGATTCGCGCATGGCGGCGCACAAGCTCGATGAACGCGGCCCGGTCGAAGTCTCCCTTCTGCCCGATGTAGCTGACCTGCCCCGCGAGTAATGCGCGCTCGTCGGCCGACAACGTCTTGGACGTCAGCACCACGACTGGGATGCCAGCCGTGGCCTGATCCTCTCTCAGGCGCTGGAGCACCGCGAAACCGTCTTGGTCGGGCATGATGAGATCCAGAATGATCAGGCTCGGATGTTCTCGGCGTGCCAGCTCGAGCCCGGTCTCGCCGCCGAGGGCTGGGATCACTTGGAACCCCTCCGGGCCGAGCACCGCCTCGATGACCTCGATGGCCATTGGGTGGTTGTCGATGGCGAGTACCTTGGGCTGGCCTGCAGGGGCCGAACCGACAATGGTGAGATCCGCTGGAATCGCATCCCATTCGTCCGACGGTGGCCCCTCCACCGTCTCGTCGAGCAGCGGAGCCGGGGCGACGACCGCGGTGGGCTGCCTCAGCGGGATGGCAAAAGTGAAGCTGCTGCCTATCCCAAGAGCGCTCTCGACCCAGATCCGCCCGCCGTGCAGCTCAACGAAGCGCCGGCTGATGGCAAGGCCGAGACCGGTTCCGTCCGTGCGGCCAATCGCGTTGGCCGCCGCCTGCTCGAAGGCTGCGAAAATGCGCCTCTGGTCCGCCTGCGCTATGCCGATTCCAGTGTCGCGCACGCTGACGTGGGCTTCCTCGTTGACGCGCCGGGCGCGAACTTCGACCCGACCGCCATCGGGCGTGAACTTCACAGCGTTCGACAGGAGATTGACCAGGACTTGCTTGATCTTTCGCTCGTCGGCCTCGACCATGCCGAGCCGCGGGTCCATGTCCAGTGTGACCGCGATCCGACGGCGAACGGCACGCTCTTGGATCCAGACAAAGCTGTTCTCGACGGCCTGCGCCAGCGAGAACCGCCGCACCTCGAGGTCCATCCGCCCAGCCTCGACCTTCGCGACGTCCAGGATCTCGTTGATGAGGGCGAGGAGGTGGCGTCCGGCGACGAGGATGTTCGTCAGGTAGCGAGTCTCCCGCTCGTCCTGCCCAGTGGAGGGTCGGTCCAACAGTACTTCCGCGAAGCCGAGGATGGCGTTCAGGGGGGTGCGCAGCTCGTGGGACATGTTGGCGAGGAACTCCGTCTTGTGATGGCTCGCGATCTCGAGTTGCCGGCTCTTCTCCTCCAGTGCGCGGACGACTTCCACCAGCTCGTGGGTGCGCTCATCGACCTTTCGCTCGAGGCTCGCGTACGATGCTCGCAGCTGCGCGCTCATGCGGTTGAACTCCTCGGCTAGTGTCTCGAGCTCGTCACCGGTACGCACGTCGATGCGCTGCTCCAGCTCGCCTGCCCCGATACGGGCCGCGCTCTCTTGCAGCACCCGAATGGGGGCCACCATCCGCTGTGCCAGAAGCACGCTCGCCGCAATCGAGAGTACGACGCCGCCGATGACGAGCAGCGCCGTCCGCCACACGACGGCGTAGAGTGGCGCCAGGGCCTCCTCGACTGGCTGATTCACGACGACCAACCAGCCTGTCGGTCGCACGACCTCGGACACCGAGAGGACGTTGCGCCCCTCGAGGTCCGGGGCAACTGTGACCGGAGAGTTTGGCCCCTCGGGGTCGAGCGCAGTCCGCACCGGCGGAAGGCTCGAGACGTCCGTCTGGCGGAGAACCAGGCTCAGATCAGGGTGGGCAACGAGTTGGCCGCGTGCGTCGGTCACGTAGGCGTACCCGGCTCTACCAATGGCGATGTGAGAGATCACGTCCCAGATCAGCTTCAGGTTCACCTCGGCGACGGTGATTCCTGCATCGGGCCCCGTCTCTCCCAAGGCAATGGTCATGAACGGCTCTGAGCCGCGCCGGAAATAGACGGGACCTCGATACGGCGTGCCGGACCTGGCCGCGGTGAAGTAGGGGGTGGCGGAGCGATCCTCACCGCTTTCGACGACCGTCGCACTGGCAAGCGAGACGCGGAGGAGTTCGCGGCCAGAGCTATCGAGGTAGGCAAGCTCCGCGACCGCGGGCTCGAAGCGCAGGAGGCGGAGGTAGTCGAGACGCCGTTGCTCGGCGCCGCCGTCCCCGCTCGGTCGCGGGCTCTGGGCCACTGACCCAACTTGGCGCTCGACCTCGTCGATGAAATCCGTTATCCGCGTGGCTGCCGCCCGGGCCTCGGTTCGCTGGATTCGGGCGAGCGCGGCCTGGCTCTCTATGAAGGCGAAGTATCCGTGGGTGGCGCCGCTGGCGACGAGCGCAGCGCTCACGAGCATCCCGAGGACTAGCGCATACTTTTTGGAAAGGCGTCCGCGCGACACCATTGTCGATGAAGGTCCAACCCCACCTCGAAAGAAGGGAGCGAGACTCTTCACAACGCTCGTCATGGGGTGCGCAGAGTCGCCAGCTCGCGCCTCAGGGCGTCCGCCTCGGGGAACGGGCCGCCCACCCGCTCGTAGATCGCCAGCGCGCGCGCAAGCGCGTTCGCCGCCGGGTCGCGGTCTTGGCGCCGTTGGTGAAGGCGTCCGTATCCGACCAAGGCGAGCGCTAGCTCCGGCTCCGCCTTGATTTGGCCCAGGAGGCTGATGCTGCGCTCGTACTGGGTCGCCGCCATCGCGAGCCCACGCGGTGTTGGGTCTGTGCTCAGGCCGATCTCCGCAACCAGGCGGTATCCAGCGCCGACGTGAAGTGTCATTCCCGCGCGTTCGGCGCGCTGGATCATCGCTTCGAGCATGGCGTTGCTCACGGCGAGCTCTCCCACCCGCCAGTAACTCTCAGCCAGAAACAGCATGACGCTGATCTCACCCGGAAGCACGTTTGTTGCCTGCACCTGGGAGAACAGGGACTCCAGCAGGGGCACAGCGTCCGTTGCCAAGCCGGAGCCCGTGGTGGCCAAGCGGCAACGGGCCCATCCGAGGGCGGCCTGCGCCCACGCGCGTTCGAGCGGCGCATGCGCCAAATCGGCTGCGCTCGTGCCATGCCGCTGGCCGGCGGTGGGATTCCCGGCCGTCGTGTGGGCCAGGGACAGTGCGCCGTGCGCGCAGGCGATCGCATCAGGGTCGTCCGCCTTCTCAGCGAGGATGAGGGCTTCGCTGCCCGCGCCGAGGGCTGCGTCCCGACGCCCCAGGAGCGCGTGGGCGCAGCCGAGCGCGGCCAGAGCCCAGACGCGCCAGTGGAGACTCGGCTCCTGCTCGATCGCGTCCAGAACCTGCTCGTGACACAGGAGGACCTGCTGGAAATCTCCCTGCGCCAGACGGCACCACTGCAGCAGCACGTGCGAGATTGCCAGTTCCCCGGCGCGGCCGGCAAGCGTGCACAGCTCCACGGCCTTGGTCCAGGTTGCGCGCGCCCGCCCGAGGTCACCGTCCGCCCACTCGCAGTAGCCCAGGCGGTTGTACACGGCGCCCAGCAAGCCGGGATCGCCCTGAGCAGCGGCGAGCGGCTCGTACGCGGTGAGAAGGTCGGCATAACGCGGCGCCCGACCGAGCGGGACGAACGCGACCCATTCGCTGGCGAGGGGCACGAGGCTGCGGACGTGTGGGCCTGCAGTCACGGACAGGGTGTCCACCCGCGGTGTGGAGCGACCTGAGCGCTGCGGAGACTCGGTCCCGATCGCGGGGCGATTGTCTCCCCTCCCTGGCTGATCACCTCGGTAAGGGAGCTTCGCTGGCTGTCCACGCCTCGGCCGGCTCCCCGCTGCCCGGAACCGGGTTCGCTGCTCGGCAGTCAGGCCAAGCGCATGCTCGAGCCGTCGCACGGTGTCCGGGTACGGCAACGTTTCGCCCCGCTCGAGCTTCTGCAGGCCGCGGGTGCTCATGCCCGCTCGTTCCGCCAGCGCGGTCTGAGTGAGCCCGATTTCAGCCCGGTGCAGGCGCAGGAGGAGGCCGAACTCGGGAACTTCGCGTCCATGTGGGTTCAAGAAATACCGATCCTACTGAACGAGCTCCGAGGCTTGGGCCAGGACCGCCTGCGGAATCGTGAGGTCCAGCGATTGGGCCGTTTTCACATTGATGAGGAAGTCAAACGTGGCGGGTTGCTCGATCGGCAGGTCGCCTGCGTTTGCTCCCTTGAGAATTCTGTCCACGTACGTCGCCGCGCGCTTCCAGTTCGTGTTGACATCGGGGGTGTATGCCATGAGTCCGCCGAGCCTTGCCCACCCCTTGTCGATGTAGACGGCCGGCAGCCGGTGGATGGCGGCGACATCGGTGACCCGCTGCCGGACCGCCAGGTTGCCGAACGGATTGCCCTGATACTGCAGCAGGCCGTCCCCTCCCCGCTCGATCGCTGCCTGCAGCGCCGACTCGATGTCGTCAGGGCCCGACGGCTGTACCCGCTCGACCTCGACGCTCAAGGTCCGTGCCATCTCCACGATCTCTGGCCAGCCAGGGAGGTCGGCCGGTCGGTCCCAGGGGGTGAGTACGATGACCCGCGACACGTGCGGAGCGACCTCCTTGAGGAGCTGGAGTCTCCGGGCATGCTGCGCCACGTCGATGGCGATGATGCCGGTGACGTTGCCCCCGGGGCGCGCATAGCTGCTAATAGGGGCAACCCCGACGTTCGGCGAATTCAGCAGGGCCTCGACAAAGGGTGTGGACCCGGCCGCCTTGCTCACCTCCGTAATGTGATGGGGCAGCACCGAAGACACGATGACGTCCACGCCGTCGCTCTGGAGCTCTCTGACGACCGCCAGCGTGGTCTCCAGGTTCCCGTCGTCGGCTGGGGCTTCGACGACAACGACGTTTTGCCCTTCCACGTAGCCCAGCTCCCGCATCCCGTCCCTGAACGCCTGGGTCCAGCCATTCCAGACCGGGTCGTCGAACGTCATGAGGCCCACCCGGTACACCCGTTCGGAAGCGGCGATCGCGCGGGGTGACTGCTGGGCCCCAGCCCCACAGCCTATCGAGAGGATTGCGGCCACCAGGAGGATCCCCAACGATCGCATCGTCGACGGCGAATTGCGACGAGCTCCGCGCGAGAGCCGTTGAGATGGCAGACTCGCAGGGATGGACCGCGAGAGGGAGGGCCGAACACCGCTGATAGGCTACTCCGTTCAGCTGATACGACGGCTGGCTGATGGTAGCACCCAGCGAATGATGGCGCCACTCGGAACGAATTCACGAGCCCAGGCGAATGTTTGACGAATTCTTCAAGAATTCGTGCTCGTTGGTGCTGCGTTCGTTGTCGCAGGCACCGGCCGGCGCTACAGTGCCCCAACTTGGTGGCAAGGCCCACGGCGGGTGGCTCGAGGAGGATTCAACGTGGTCATTCCGCTCGACTCGCGCGCAAGGTCATGACGGAGACCTATCTGCGAGGGCAGGCATGAATACAGAGCGGCCGGAGATGAGCGCTGTACCGCCAGGCTACCGGGTCCTTCAGCGGATCTCGGCCAGAGAACACCACACCTTATACCGGGCGCAACGGGAGATCGATGGGCTGCCAGTAGTCCTGAAGACGCTCACCGACGACTACGCTTCATTTGAGGACAAAGCTCGGCTCCGACATGAACACGAGGTGATGGCTTCCCTGAACAGCCCCCGAGTGCTTCAGGTCTACGAGCTGGAACGACACCGCAACAACCCCGTGCTCATCCTAGAAGATTTCCAGGGTAGTCCCCTGGATGTTCTGTTCCACCAGGGAGCCGTTGAGGTTGGACGTGCGTTGCGCATCGCTGTTCAGGTCGTCGATGCCCTGGAACACCTCCACGCGCAGGGAATCGTCCACAAGGACATCAACCCACACAACCTCCTCATCAATCTCGTCACCGGTGAAGTCAAGGTCGCCGATTTCGGCCTCGCGTCGCGCCTTGCCCAGGAGATGAATCAGGCGTCGAGCCCCAGTCTGCTGGAAGGCACGCCCTCCTACGTTTCGCCCGAGCAGACGGGCAGAATGAATCGTCCGGTGGACTACCGCTCGGACTTCTATTCTCTCGGGGTGACGCTCTTCGAGTTGCTCACCGGCCGGCTGCCCTTTGCCTCAACCGACGTCATGGAGTTGGTCCACAGCCACATCGCTCGGGTGCCCCCGCGAGTGGACGACGTAGCGCCCGCTGTTCCAATAATGGTGGGGAGCATCGTAGCCAAGCTGCTCGCCAAGTCGGCTGGCGACCGCTATCAAACCGCCCAGGGACTCCGGGCGGACATCGTCCGGTGCCTGAGCGAGTGGGATGCGAGCGGTCAGGTCATGGAGTTCCCCCTCGGGCAGCATGATGTGCCGACACAATTTCAGATTCCTGGGAAACTCTACGGTCGCGAAGAAGAGACCGCCGTGCTTCTGCACGCGCTCGACCAAACCAGCGACGGTCGCGCTTCTCTGGTTCTGGTATCGGGGCATCCGGGGGTGGGCAAATCCGCTCTGGTGAACGAACTGCATCGGCCGGTGACCGAGCGACACGGGTATCTGATCCAGGGCAAGTTCGACCAGTTCAAACAGAACGTCCCCTACGCGTCGCTCACTGAAGCCGTCCAGAGCCTCGTACGGCAAGTGCTCACCGAAGACGAAAGCCGCGTCGCCGTCTGGAAGGCGCGGCTAGTCGAAGCGCTGGAAGGCAACGGCCAGATCATCGCCGGCCTGATTCCTGAAGTCGAATGGCTTCTAGGCCCGCAGCCTCCCGTCGTCCCAGTTGGACCCACGGAGGCGCAGAACCGGTTCGACGTCGCCTTCGCGCGGTTTCTCGGCGTGTTCGCTCAGCAGGAGCACCCTTTGACGATCTTCCTGGACGATCTCCAATGGGCCGATACGGCGACGCTGCGGCTGATTCAAGCCCTGCTCACCAGTCCGGATGTTCGGTTCCTGCTCCTCGTTGGCGCCTATCGGGACACGGAAGTCGGGCAGGACCACCCGATGCACCTCATGTTGGACGCGCTTCGGAAGCGTCAGGTGGCCATCACTTCGGTTTGTCTCCAGCCATTGGGGCCGACACACGTGGATCAGCTCCTCGCGGATGCTCTCCGGTCGGACCCAGCCGAAGTCCACGCTCTCGGCGCCCTCGTGTTGGCCAAGACCGCGGGCATTCCCTTCTTTGTGAACCAACTGCTCGTTCACCTGCACGAGCACGCATGGATCGCCTATGACCATGAGCATGGGCGCTGGGCCTGGGACCTGCAGGCTGTGAACACGGCCGCAATCACCGACAACGTCGTCGACCTTCTTGTCGCCAAGATTCTTCAAATGCCTGTGGCGACGCAATTGCTGCTTCAGCTCGCATCTTGCACTGGGAACGCGTTCGATCTGCAAACGTTGTCATTCCTGTCACGCCAGCCGGTCTCAACGACGGCGAGGGAGCTCTGGCCTGCATTGCGGGAAGGACTTCTCGTTCCGATGACGGACGGTTACAAGCTCGTGGGTGATACCGAGCAGCCGGATGAAGCCGAGCTGGCCGCCGGAGTCGAGTATCGCTTCCTCCACGACCGAGTGCAGCAAGCCGCAGCCTCACTGCTGTCGGACGAACAGCGGCAAGAGGTTCATTCCCACCTGGCACGGCTCTTCATCGATTCAGGGGATTCTGCTCAGGTCGAGGAGCGCGTCTTTTCGATCGCCAACCACCTCACGATGGGTCTTCACGCTCTAGCAGGGAACCCTCGCTGGCCGGAACACGCAGCCATCTGCCTGCAGGCTGGAAGGAAGGCCTTTGCTTCGATTGCCTACGAGCCGGCGCTCAGCTACTTCGAGACGGGAATCGCGCTGCTGGCGCATGGCGAAGGCACAGGATCGACCTGGGCAACACACTACGAGCTCAGCATGAATCTCCATCTCGGCTATGCCGAGGCGCTGGCAATAAACGGACGATTCGAAGAAGCTGACGCCGCATTCGCTACCCTCATCGATGCCGCTCGGACGCCGTACGAACAGGGCCTCGGCTATGAGCGCTACAGCACCGTCCTGCAGAGTTCGGGACGGGCTCCAGAAGCATTGCGTGCGGTACGGTCGGGCCTCGCGCTCTTCGATATCAGTTTTCCTGATGCGGCCGAGGAGGTGCAGGCGGAAACAGCGCAGCTGATGGAGGCGCTGACCCGATCCGAGACTGTGGCGCGCCTGGCCGGGCTACGGGAAGCGGACGCTCTCGACGCCCTGATCGACAGAATGTACGACAGGTGCATCATCAGCACCTACTTCACGAATCCAGAAAATCTCGGGCTCGTCATCTGCAAGAGCGTGAAGCACGTCTTGGATCGAGGCGTGAGCCCTGCATCGAGCGTGTCGCTGGCCTGGTTCTCCATGGTTCTTGCGATGACGGAGCAGAAGCCGCTGTCCTTCGACTACGCCGAGTTCAGCCTCGAGACTGCTGAGCGGTTCCGCGATCCCTATTTCCGGGGAAAAGCAGCAATGTTGGCCAACTGCATGTCGCTGAGCTGGAAGAATGCGTTCAGTTTGAATGAGCAGCATCTGAACGAGGCATTTCTGCTCTGTCATGGCACCGGTGATCAACAGTATGCGAGCTATTGTCTCATTACAGTGTATATCGCGAGTTTGGCCCAGGGAAGCGACTACGCGCACATCCTCTGGAACTGTGAGAGATGGCGCGACTATTGTCTCAAGTACGTGCCGCTCGAGCTCGGTCAGGCCAATATCAGGGTTGAGCTCCACAAGCGGCTAATGGGTGCTGATCAAGACGAGACCGTCGTTCCGGAGCAGATTCTCACCGAATATGCTGCAGCCAACAACCACACGGACACGAGTGAATCGCTCATCGAGATGGCGCGCACCAGCATGCTGTTCGGCGAGTTCGAAAGCGCCTATGACTACAACCGGCGTGCTGAGGCATTTGTCCAGGCTGGAGCGATGGGCAGCCTCTTGCTCAACTTGTTGTTCTTTCACGTCGACAGCGTTTGTTGCGCTCGGCTCGCCGGTCGTGCCCGAGGAGACGACGAGCGGGAGGGACACCTGAAGAAGGCGTCGGATGCGGTGGCCAAGCTGAGAGCCTGGGCCGAGCTGGCCCCCGACAACTTCACTTCCTATGCACGGCTGTCGGAAGCGGAATTTGCAAGAGCAACGGGCGACGTCGAATCGGCAATGACTCTGTACCTGCGAGCTGTCAGACACGCGACTGATCATCAGTACACGCTGCTGCAAGCGCTGGCGAACCAGTACCTGGGCGAGCTGTACCAAGAACAGGGCTATCGGTTTGCGCAGGGACATCTGGCCGAAGCGTACCACCTGTACCGAGAGATCCAGTGCCATGGCGTCGCGGCTGCGCTGAGCGAGACGTACCCCCAGCTCACGCAACAGAGCCCGCGGGCGGCCGAGCTCGGGAATGCCTCTGGGACTCACACCGGGACAGTGCGATCTCGAGGTGACCTGTGGGACTTGGGGACCGTTGTCAAAGCCTCCGAAGCCATTTGCGGCGAAATCGTCCTGGATCGGCTGTTGGTCAGCATGATGCAGATCGTCCTGGAGAACGCTGGTGCGCAACGGGGCTGCCTCCTGCTCGAGAAGGAGGGCGGGCTGTTCATCGAGGCGGAAGGCACGGTCGATGGAGATACGTCGGCGTTGCAGTCGGTGCCCGCCGAGTCGAGCACGGCGCTTCCTTGGGCCATGGTGAACTACGCCTGGCGGACCAAGGAGCCGGTCGTCCTCGCCAATGCGGGGGATGAGGGTCTTTTCACGGCTGACGCCTATGTCCTGCGCAACGAGACCAAGTCGGTACTGTGTCTACCGGTGCTCTATCAAGGCAAGCTCACCGGCTTGCTCTACCTGGAAAACAATGCAATTGCTGGCGTCTTTACGCCAGACAGGCTCCAGATTTTGAGTCTTCTGGCAACGCAGGCAGCAATCGCCATTGAAAACGCTCGCCTCTATAGCTCAGTTCAGGAGACGAACGAACGCCTGGCGGAGTACAACCGAACGCTGGAACAGACGGTTACAGAGCGGACGAATGATTTGTATCAAAGCAATAGGAAGCTGGCTGAGGCGCGAGCAAACGCTGAAGCGGCGAATCAGGCAAAGAGCGCTTTCCTGGCAAATATGTCCCACGAGCTTCGCACTCCTCTAAATGCCATCATCGGCTACAGCGAAATGCTGCAAGAAGAGGCAGAAGATCTAGGCGACGGCGCGCTCATCCCGGACCTCCAGCGCATAACTGCGGCTGGGAAACATCTACTCTCTCTCATCAACGATGTCCTGGATCTTTCGAAGATCGAAGCTGGGCGGATGGATCTCTATGTGGAGACGTTCAGTATCTCCGATGCTATTCAAGACATCCTCGCGATGATGCCGCCTCTCGTAGAGCGGGGTGCAAATACGCTCCAGGTGCGTTGTGGTGCAGATGTGGGCAACATGGAGGCTGACCAAACGAAACTCCGTCAATCTCTCATCAACCTCCTGGGAAACGCCTGCAAGTTCACGGAGAACGGGACGATCACTCTTGCCGTAGACCGCGAGCGCGGAACCGACAGGGATTGGATCTCCTTCAAGGTGGCGGATACGGGCATCGGCATGACGGCGGAGCACATGCATCGGTTGTTCCAGGCCTTCTCTCAGGCAGACGCATCGATCTCCGCCAAGTATGGCGGGAGTGGACTTGGATTGGTGTTGAGCCAGCGCTTCTGCCAGCTGATGGGCGGGAGCGTATCGGTCGAAAGCGAGCTCGGCCGAGGGTCGGTCTTCACTATCCGGCTACCCGCCAAGGTTCCAAAGGCGGAAGAGGCCGAGGATTGGGCAGCTCCCACGCATGCGGCTTCGGGCAGGCCGTCGGTCCTCGTTGTGGATGACGACCCGGCAGCGCGTGACTTGATGGCCCGCATGCTGACCAAGGACGGGCTCGATGTGACCACCGCGGGCGGCGGGGATGAGGGCCTGCGCCTCGCTCGCGAGCTTCAGCCGCTCGTGATTATTCTCGACGTCTTCATGCCAGGTATGGACGGCTGGAGCGTTCTCACGACGCTGAAGGCGGACCCCGACCTGTCAGACATTCCGGTCATCATGGTCTCGATAGCTGATGACCGGAATCTTGGCTATGTCCTGGGCGCTGCAGAGTACCTGACGAAGCCGGTAGACAGAGAACGGCTCGTCAACGTGGTCCAGCGGTACTGCCATGATGATCAAGATGCGGTCGTGCTCGTCGTGGATGACGACCCGGTGGCGCGCACGGGCCTGAAGCGCGCCTTGAGTCGGGAAAGCTGGGAGGTGGTAGAGGCCGCGAACGGGCGCGACGGCCTACGGCGCATGGCCGAGCGGCGACCGGGCATCGTTCTTCTGGACCTGCTCATGCCGGAACTCGATGGGTTCGAGTTCGTCGAGGCTTTGCAGGAACGCGAGGATTGGCGCCAGGTGCCGGTCATTATCGTCACAGCCAAGGACCTGACCGCAGCAGAGCGCGACAGACTCAATGGCTATGTTGCCGACGTTGTCCAAAAGAACTCCGCTGGCTGGGACGGACTGCTCCGTCAGGTGCGAACCCTGCTCGCGCGTTCAGCGATCACCCGCGATCGGCGCGAGTGAGGGTGTGGATACATTCTCCCAGAACTGGCGAGCCCAATCTCTTTTTTGGTGAGGTGCTCCGATGTCCATTCACAAGGGCCTGGACAAGTATTTCGACAGGCACGAGGTTGCAGCCCCGCAGGTGTCCCAGTGGCGGTTCCGCTATCCGAACACCGCGGATTTCAACTTCAACTACTGGACGCTGCTAAACAACGCGTCACAAGGGGCTATCGCCGAGAACACGAATCCGGGGTTCCGAGTCGCTATCGTCGGCGCGGGAGTAGCCGGGTTGGCCGCTGCTCGAGAGCTCTTCCGTTCCGGCTACACGAACCTCGACATCTACGAGGCCAGCGACCGATTGGGAGGTCGAAACTGGTCCATTGTCTCGCCGGACGGCTGGACGACGTACGAGATGGGCGCCATGCGCATGCCATTCTTCTGGCCCGACGACCCGAAGAAGCCGCCGAGCTTTGGGCCCGCGAGCCGCAACGCGGTGCTCGACTACTACTGCACGCTGTTCGGTATCACGACCCAGGATTTCCCGGACCCGGGCGCTGGATCTGCACCGGTGACGACTGGCATCTACATCAGCGATGGTTTTGGGCCCGACCCGCAACATCCGTATCCGCAGCCTACCATGCTCCTCTGGGCTCCCAACACGCCGCCACCTGACCCCTCCGGCGTCTTGGCGGGCATCCTCGCGAAGTGGACACACTTCGCAAAGATGATCACGGACCAGTGTAGAGGAGTGTACGGTACAGACCAGTGGGAGCCGTTCTGGCGGCAGCTGGCGAGCAACTACTGGACCGTCAACTTCCGAGAGCTGGTCTATCTGCCAGCCATTCCAAGCTATGATCCTTCCCGTCCGGGTTACTTCGGCGGCCTGGGGATGAGCGACCTCGAAGCGTGGAACTTTTACGTCATTGGGGCAGGTGACGGCGGATGGGGCGCCTTCTACGATATTTCGGCGCTCTATCCGATTCGTACGTTGCTCTTCGGCTTCGCGAATCACCACCAGCTGATTCAGGGCACGTTCAATCCGGATGGGGTCTTCAGAGGTGGCCCTCAACGCGGGGAGACGGTAATGGACAGTTTGGGTCAGACGTTCGCGTCGCCGCACTATCTGGGCTTGCAGTCCGTAGCTGACAGTTTCTTTTTCGCGCCCGTTACGAGCCCATTCGTTCCTCCCATATCGCTGTATGACGCTACCAAGGACCCGCAGTTGGGCGTCCACCTGTATACCCAGAGTCCCGTCACAGGCATCCAACGCTTGGACGGCGGCAAGCTCGAAGTGGTGTCTGCCAATCACCGTAGCATGTACGACGCAGTCATCATGACTCCGACGACGTGGGCCCTCGAACTGAGCGGCGTGTTCGAGACGATCGATCCTGGATTACTTCCGCCAGAAGTAACGCTAAGTGTCAAGGAATCGCACTACATCACAAGCTCGAAGGTCTTCTATCCGCTAAAGCAGCGATTCTGGGAAGACAAGAGTGTGCCGCAACCCATCCCGCAAGTGATCAGCACGGACAGTTTTATTCAGGACGTGTATGGCATTGCCCTGACGGTCGGATCCCAGGAGCATCCTGGAGTGCTATTGGCCAGCTACACGTGGGAGGATGACGCAGTCCGGCTGTTGGCCGAAGACGATCAAAAGCTCGCGCAGATGTGTCTCGAGGAGCTCGACCGGGTTCTCATCAGAACAAACTTCAAGAAGACGATGTCAGAGTACATCAACACCGACGCGCCCCCGGTGGTGATTCATTGGGAGGATCAGCCATCGTACAGAGGCTGCGCGAAGCTCTACCGAGAACGCAGCTGGGAGCTGGACCGTGCTCTACTCACCTACAACCAACAAAGCAGTGCGCAGTCTGGCATCTATTTTGCTGGGGAAGCGTACTCCGTTGAAGGGGGCTGGACAGAGCCCGCTCTGCGACTCGGCCTCGACGCGGTGCTGCACGTGATCAAGAATTCCGGCGGCACGTTCCTGAACGGCTTCGATTTCCACGGCGACTATCCAGTCTATGATATGGGTTGGCATCCGACGGAGCTACCGCCAGGAGTCCGCCTGACGTATGTCGCGTCGCCGACGCAATGAGACATCTGCGATCGGTGGCGGCACCGGCGGCTGCTGCCACGATCAAATAGCCGAGGGGCGAACAAGGAGGCAGTGTGGCGAGAATCCTGCTGGTCGAAGACAACGAAATGAACAGCGACATGCTAGCGCGACGCCTCGAGCGTCGTGGCTACGAGGTGGTCATCGCGGTGGACGGCGCTGCAGGATTGGAAGCGGCACAACAGAAGACTCCCGACCTGATACTGATGGACATGAGTTTGCCCGTGCTGGACGGGTGGGAAGCAACCAAGCGGCTAAAGTCAGCCCCCGAGACGGCGGGCATCCCCGTCATTGCGCTCACCGCGCATGCGATGAGCGCGGATCGCGACAAGGCGCTGGAGGCCGGCTGCGATGATTACGACACGAAGCCGATTGAGTTCACCCGCCTATTGATGAAGATCGAGAGCTTGGTGAAGGAGATCAACTAACCATCGTGACGCGGAGCGAGGGCAGAGAATGACCCAGTTGGATGATGTATCCGCAGCGGAGCGTTCCGAGCTGTTGCGCCATCTGCGTCACGAGCTGCGCACCCCGATCAACCACATCGTTGGCTACAGCGAGCTTCTGCTCGAGAGCGCCGAGGAGCTTTCGGGCGAGGCTCGAGGGGTTCTCGTGCCCGATTTGCACCGAATCGACTCGGCGGGACGCGAGCTGCTTAGCGAGGTCAACCAATTGCTGGATCCGGCGCGGGGCTCGAGCTCGATCGAGCTTGCCCAAGCGTGCCACGCTCTTCGCGTGCCATTGAACGCGGTGATCGGGTACAGCGAGCTCTTGCTCGAAGAGGCGGGAGAGCTCGTTCACTCTGACGTACGCGCCGACATCGAGAAGATCCGAGCAGCCGGGACGCAGCTCATGGGGATGGTTGGGACGCTCATAGAGCTCAGCGGGGAAGAGAGCTCCGGACGCGCTGCTCCGGGACCTGGAACGGTCTCGTTGGGGCATTTGCCTTCCCGCGAACTGGCAACCGGCGTTGGCGCAGTATCGCTGGCTGGCTCGCTGCTCGTCGCCGACGACGATGCGCTGAATCGAGAAATGCTTTCGCGCCGTCTCACGCGTCTCGGGCACGCGGTGACGCTTGCCGAGAATGGGCAGGAAGCGCTCGACTTTCTGCGGCAGCCGGGCGGAACGAAATTCGAACTTGTGCTGTCGGACATCGCCATGCCAGGCATCGACGGCTACGACCTGCTGCGGGTGATGAAGACCGATGATGCCCTTCGGGAGATCCCCGTCATCGTGCTCTCCGCGTCCGACGACGTGGAGAGCGTCGCCCGATGCATCGAACTCGGAGCGGAAGATTCACTCGGGAAGCCGTTCGAGCCGCGGCTGCTCTGGGCGCGGATCAACGCCGCGCTGGAACGAAAGCAGCTTCGCGATCGGGAGGCCGCCCATCTTCAGACGATCTCGCGCCAGGCTGCTGAGCTGGCCGAGTGGAACCACACGCTCGAGGAGCGCGTGGCTCGGCAGGTCGAGGAGCTGGAGCAGACGAACCGCCTGCGTCGCTTCCTCTCACCCCAGTTGGCGGACGTGATCGTGTCTTCGGGAGGGGATCAGCTGCTCCAGAGCCACCGGCGTGAAGTTGCGGTGCTCTTTTGCGACTTGCGAGGCTTCACCGCATTCTCCGCCCACAATGAGCCCGAGGAGATCATGCGCGTTCTGGGCGCCTACCACCTCGCGATGGGGGAGCTCATCTTCGAGTTTGGGGGGACCCTCGAGCGCTTTGCCGGCGACGGCATGATGGTCTTTTTCAACGATCCGATCCCGTACGACGACTACCCAGCGCGCGCGGTGCGCATGGCGGGGGCCATGCGCGAGCGCGCCGCTCACTTGTCCATCGACTGGCAGAAGCGCGGCTACGATCTCGCCCTGGGCATCGGCATCGCCCAGGGCTACGCGACCGTCGGCAAGGTGGGCTTCGAGGGCCGCTTCGACTACGCGGCGATCGGCCCGGTCACCAACCTGGCCGCGCGGCTGTGCGATGCTGCCGCGGCTGACCAGATCCTGATCAACCAGCGCCTCTATGGGATCGTCGAGGAGTTGGTGGAGGTCGAGAGTATAGGAACGCTCGACCTCAAGGGATTCTCCGCCCCTATGGCGGCCTTCAACGTCGTCGCCGTGAGCATGTAATTCCTTCGCGATCAGTGGCGGCGAAGACTTCGATTTCAAGGATGAGGCGGTCCAACACGGAGATGCTCCGCAGATTCTCACCCTTCTGTCCTACGCGTCCACAACGACTTGCGGCTGATGGTCTGAGTCCGCGCGGGCCCCACGCCGATGATCTCCGCGCGGGTGCCGACAAGCTCCTCGATGCGGTGGACGAACTTGGCCGCGTTCTCGGGAAGGTCCTCGAACCGGCCCACGTTGCAAATGGACGTTCCCCATCCGGGCATCTCTTCGAGGATCGGCCGGCAGCGCGCCAGTTGGGCGGGGTCGGCGGGGGGATACTCCAAGCGAACGCCGTCCAGTTCGTAGGCAATGCAGAGCTTGATCGACGGCATCTCGTCCAGGATGTCGAGCCGTGTCACGGCTATGCTGTCGAATCCGTTGATGCGAGAGCTGTACCGTGACGACACGCCGTCGAACCAGCCGCAACGCCGCGCGCGGCCCGTCGTGGTGCCGAACTCGTGGGCGTGCTCGCGAAGGTAGCTCCCGGTCTCGTCGAGAAGCTCCGTTGGCATTGGTCCACCGCCGACGCGGGTGGAGTATGCCTTGTAAACGCCCACGGCGTGTGAGATGGCGCGTGGCGGGATCCCTGATCCTTGGCAGAGGCCGGCCACGGTGCAGAACGAGGTTGTTGCATATGGATACGTGCCGTGGTCGAGGTCCAGCAGCGTTCCGTGGGCGCCCTCGAGGAGGATGCTCGAGCCTTGCTCAACGGCTTCCGCCACAACCGGGGCAACGTCGCGGATGTATGGCCCAAGCCGCTGGGCGTACGTCGCGCATTCGTCGCAGAGCTGATCTGCAGAGATGCGTTCGGTCCGTCCCATCATCTTGAGGATCGCATTCTTGTGCTCTGCGATCTGCTGAAGGCGATGCCGAAGCGTCGCTTGATCTCGCAGGTCGCCAACACGCAGCCCGATGCGCTCGACTTTGTCTCCGTAGGCAGGGCCTATGCCGCGTCCCGTCGTCCCGATCGCCTCGCTGCCGAGCTCCTCTTTGAGCTCCTCCTGTGCGCGATCCATGAGCATGTGATACGCAAGGACCATGTGCGCGCGGTCGGAGATGAGAAGACCTCGTGTAGAGACGCCGCGCCGCTCCAGCGCGTCCAGCTCTTGAATGAGAACGGCAGGGTTCAGCGCAACGCCGGGGCCGATGATGCAACGCGCGTCCGGGTTGAAGATGCCGGCCGGCACGAGGTGCAGGGCGAATTCACCCTGCTCGTTGACGACGGTATGGCCAGCATTGTCGCCTCCGTGGGCGCGAACCACGACGTCTGCATCTCCGGCGAGGAGGTCGACAACCTTGCCTTTCCCCTCATCGCCCCACTGGCCGCCCACTACGGCGACAACGGGCATCGTTCCCCCCTAGTCTTTCTTTGCTGAGACTGAACGCTGTCGAGCGCCGTAGTTGCGCTGGAAGTATTCCACATAGTCGGACCGCTCCTTCAGCGGCCGCCACCAACCCTCGTTGTCGACGTACCAGCGGACCGTCGCATCGAGCGCCTCTTCGAAGCTTCGCGTTGGGCTCCAGCCGAGCCGGGCCAGCTTCGACGAGTCCACAGAATACCTGATGTCGTGGCCTGGCCGATCGGGCACGTGCTCGATCAACGATCGGGGCCGACGTAGCTCGTCGAGGATGCGCTCCACGATCTGCAGATTGAACCGCTCGTTTCCCCCGCCGATGTTGTAAGCCTCACCCGCCTCTCCGTGTCGCAGCGCGTAATCGATGCCCGCGCAGTGGTCCTCGACGTACAGCCAGTCGCGGCGCTGTTGGCCATCTCCGTAGACGGGGATCGGTCTCTCGTCCATCGCCTCGGTGATGACCACGGGGATCAGCTTCTCAGGGTACTGGTTGGGGCCAAAGGTGTTCGAGCCGCGGGTGACGATCGTTGGTACTCCGTACGTCACGAAGTAGGCGTACACGAGCAGCTCCCCGCCGGCCTTGCTGGCTGCATAGGGGCTGCGCGGACGAAGAGGGTCTGTCTCTGGTGCGGACCCAACCGGTACCTCGCCATACACCTCGTCGGTGCTCACGTGGACGAAGCGTGCCGTCCCCGACGCGCGGGCTGCCTCGAGAAGTGCATACGGGCCGAATACGTCGGTTGTGATGAAGCTGGACGGGTCCATGATCGATCGGTCCACGTGGCTCTCGGCCGCGAAGTTTACGACCCAGTCGACCTCTCCGACGAGTCGATTCGCCGTCTCCGGATCCGCGATGTCGCCCTCGACGAAACGAAAGCGCGGATTCTGCCGAACGGCTGCGAGGTTCTCGAGATTGCCTGCGTACGTTAGCTTGTCGAGGACCACGATCTCGTCCTGGTACCGATCAAGCTCATAGTGGACGAAGTTGCTGCCGATGAACCCCGCGCCGCCGGTGACGAGGATTCTCACGTAGCGCCCTCGGCTGGTGCCTGCCGCGGCCAGTGCGATGCAACGTAGTTGATCACGGTGAGGTAGTGGTCGATGGACTCGCCAGCGTCTCCCCAAAAGCCCGAGAGGACGTCGAACTCCATCTGCCCTCTGCGGATGTATTCGTTGTTCACGTCCGTGATCTCCAGCTCGCCGCGCGCGGACGGAGCGAGCTGCTGGACGATGTCGAATACACGCGCGTCGTACATGTAGATCCCCGTCACAGCGTACGGCGACTGAGGATCCTTCGGCTTCTCTTCGATCCGCGTGACGCGCTGGTTCTCCAGGACGGGCACGCCGAGGTGTACCAGGTGCTCCCGCTGCGGGATCTCTTTGAGCAGGATTCGGGCTCCTGACGATTGGGCGGAAAAGTTGCCAACGAAGCTCGAGATGTCTTCTTCGATGATGTTGTCGCCGAGGATCAGCACGCAGCGGTCGCTGCCGACGAACTCCTCGGTCAGTCCGAGCGCCTCTGCGATACCACCTGCCTGATCCTGGTACGCGTAGTTGATGTGCTTGAGGCCGAAATCGCGTCCGTTACCGAGGAGGCGCAGGAAGTCGCCCGCGTTATTCCCGCCCGTGACGACCATGATGTCCGTGATGCCGGCTCGGACCAGGGTCTCGATGGGATAGAAGATCATCGGCTTGTCGTAGATCGGCAAGAGATGTTTGTTGGTGATCCGGGTGAGTGGGTAGAGTCGGCTGCCCGATCCACCGGCCAGAACGACGCCCTTGATTCCCTTCATGCTGATTCGTCCGTCAACTCAATATCGGTACGCGGAGGTGTCCACGCGCCCGTTGCCGAGTACCACACCCAGGATGTTGGCATGCACCCGCTCGAGCTGTGTCTTCGCGCGTTGGGCGTGTTCGCGGCGTGTCCGGCGCGCGTCGAGCACCAACACGACGCCATCGACACAGCCAGCCAGAACGGACGCGTCTGCCAAGGTTCCGGCCGGAGGAGAGTCTAACATGAGGAGGTCCGCGTCCTCGGCGAGGCTCGTCACGAGCTTTCGCATGGCAGCGCCGCTGAGGAGATCGACGGGGCTCGTGGGCGCCGGGCCGCTGGTGAGGACGCGCAAGCCCTTGATCGTCGTCTCCTGAGTGGGAACGTCGTCGATCACGCCCCTCGCGAGCAGGGTGGCAAGCCCTTCCCCGTTCGGGAGGCCAAAGATCTCGTGGAGGCGGGGTCGGCGGAGGTCCCCGTCTACCAAGATGACTCGCGAGCCTGCTTGTGCAGCGGCGACGCCGAGGTTTGCGATCGTGGTGGACTTCCCATCCTCGGATTCCGAGCTGGTGAAGAGCACTTTCGCCGTCAGTCCGTCCGCACGTCCGAGCTGAATGGTCGCCCGGAGCGTGCGATACGCCTCGGCGGCGGGGCTGGTCGGGTTGGCGATCATGACGAGCTGGTCGATGCCCGTCCGTCCGTTCGGCTTCGATTCTGTCATCGTCTACTCTCCACGGGGATCATCCCCAGGACCGGGAGCCCGAGATAGCGCTCGGCATCAGCGTCGGACTCCACGCTGTCGTCGATGTATTCGAGGAGGAGCAGCAGCACGATACCGGCGAGGGCGCCCATCAGGGCCGATGCCGTCACGATGGACCGCGTCTGAGGCCACACGAATAGAGCGGGCGACGGCCGATCGAGCACGGTCACGTTGATCTGTCGCTCGGCTGGCTCCATGGCCATCGCCTGGACCTGTCTCTCCTGGGTCACCGCGCCGACGGCTGCGGCGAGCTGTTCACTTCGTCTCGGGTCCGAATCGTCGACGTCTACCTGCAGGAGAAGAGAGTCCGCGAAGACTTGCGTGCGAATCTTACCGAGAATGGCGTCCGCGCCCAACCCGAGGCGTAGGCGTCGGTCTACTTCTTCCGCGACGCCACCGGTCCTCACGTGTGCGCCGACCTGTCGCAGGACCTTCTCGACGGCGAGCACCTGCGAATAGTCGACGTTTCCCGACATCTCCAGCCGCACCGACGAGCGGTACACGGGCGTTTGAGAGCTGGCGAACGCGACTCCGACGGCGGATGCAAAAAGCGCGGAGATGACGACGATCCACCACCGTTCGCGCAAGACCCGCGTGTACTCTTGGAGCGGCATGGTGTCCTAGGCTCTGGGTATCTGGCCCAGAACAGCGAGCCCGATACCTCGCTCGACATCCTGTGCTGTTCGTAGCGTCGAATCGAGGTACTCCATGACCAGTGCGAGAAAGAGCCCAACGACGACGCCCGCCAGCGTACGCAGCCCAAGGTCCAAGATGAAGTTGCCGGTCGTGGTGGCGGGTCGGACCACCGGTTTGTCGAGCACGGAGATCTGCCCCGAGGGCGATGCGAGCTGCGCGAGATACTTGGCGCCGTGTTCCTGCACTACCCGATTGATGCCCGCGGCTATGCGCTCAGCCTGCGCTGCTTCCGGCGCTTGGACCGTGACCTCGAGGATGCGGTGAGTCTTGCGCGCGCGAATAACGTCCCGGACGAGCACTCGTTGGACGTCCTGGTCGAGGTAGTTCCCCACGTCGGCGATGAACGAATCGCTCCGAATCACCTCGCCCAGGTCATCTGCCAGGTACTCCGCCGCGAGCCAATAGTAATAGTCTCGGAAATACGCATAGGGCACGGCGTCGGCCGAGCGTGCAGCCTGCGCCGGAATCGGCGGCGGGTTCCCCTGAGGGTCTGCGCCGAGGCTCACCGCCAGGCGAACCGTCGCTTCGTACGCACGGGGACCCCGGAACGCAAAGGCGATCGCCACGACCAGGGCCACGATGGTGACTAAGGCGATGATGGGCCAGCGCCGGGCGAAGATGGAGAGGTACTGTCGAAGTTCCATCGTCGGCAACTATACCGATGTGCCTGAGCGACGGGCAATCTGCCCTGTTGCGCGCTCGTCGCGGGCTTGATCGACATAGCGAGCGAACGTTTGCGTGAAGGATCGGGTGTCGAACTGCATGGCATGGGCCCGAATAGCCTCGGGGCTGAATCCATTGAAGTCGAAATCAGACAGCCGTTCTTCGAGGGCGCCGACCGTTTGCGGAGCAAAGAAGCGGCCTGTCACTCCGTCTGCCACCGTATCGAGCGCCCCACCACCCGCGTAGGCCACAACTGGGCGACCTGCGGCCATAGCCTCGACCGGCGCGATGCCGAAGTCCTCTTCGCCAGGAAAGAGGAACGCCCCGCATCCGGCTAGAGCGTCGCGCACCTCACGATCGGAAAGACGGCCCGTGAAGCGCACCGTCGGACCGGCGGCAGCTTGGAGCTGCGCGCGGTCACGCCCATCGCCGACCACCGTCAAGGGAAGTGAGAGCCGCGAGCACGCGCTCACCGCCAGGTCGATTCGCTTGTACGGGATGAGCCGCGACACGACGAGAAACGAATTCCCGGCCTGTGGGTTGAACGGGATCGATTCGACGTCGACCGGGGGGGAGATGAGATCCGCATCCCGTCGGTAGTACTTTGCGATACGTGATACGACGACCCGAGAGATTCCGATGAATCGATCGACGCGGTTCGCCGTCGCGACGTCCCACAGGCGCAGATAGTGGACCGCGGAAGGCAGGACGCGTCGGGCAGCCTTGCCCATCCGCTCACGATTGACGTACTCGTCGTAGCTCCAGGCCCAGCGCATGGGCGTCAAGCAGTAACTGACGTGGAGCGTATCCGGGCCGGTGATGACGCCCTTCGCCCACGCGCTGCTGTTCGAGATCACAACGTCGTAGTCGCGGAGATCGAACGACTCGAAAGCCATCGGGTAGAGCAATAAGAGTGGGCGGTGGAAGCGGCGTGAGCCAGGGATGCGCTGGAGAAACGATGTCCGGATGTCCCACGACCGAAACTTTGGAGGCATGACGTCGGGGTCATAGAGCGACGTGTAGATCGGCGCGTTGGGGTAGAGCTCGTGGAACGTCTCGAGGACGCGCTCAGCCCCGCCGTATTGGTTCAGGTAGTCGTGGACCAATGCGATGCGAGGTTCCGAGCGAGGCAGACTCGAAGCCGAGGTCAAAAGGCCCCGGAGGCAGCGGTGACGGCGGGAATGGTGCGCGTCAAGATCTGCAAATCGAGGCTCAGCGACCAGTTTTCGATGTAGTAGATGTCGAGCGTGACCATCTCGTCGAAGCTCAGCTCACTTCGGCCGCTGACCTGCCAAAGTCCGGTGATGCCGGGCATCACCTCGAGCCGTCGCCGATGCCACTCTTCGTAGCGCTCGACCTCAGCGGGGATGGGTGGTCGAGGACCGACGAGGCTCATGTCTCCACGGATCACATTCCACAGTTGGGGCAGCTCGTCGAGGCTCGCGCGTCTGATGATCCGGCCGGAGCGGGTGAGCCGAGGATCAGATCGGATCTTGAAGATCGGGCCGTCCGCTTCGTTGTGCTGCATGAGCTGCTCGATCTCGTCCTCGGCCCGATCCCGCATGGAGCGGAACTTGTAGCAGATGAACGGAACGCCGCCCTTCCCGAGTCGAACCTGGCGGAACAAGACGGGGCCTGGCGAGTCCAGCTTGATCGCGATGGCGATGAGGGCGAAGAGGGGCAGCAGCCCGACAACGAGCGCGGCGCTCGTGACAACATCGAGGCAGCGCTTCACGATGAAGTTCCAGCCTTCGAGGGCCGACTCGCGCATTCGGAAGACGGGGATCCCGCCCACGGTGTCAAGGTCCAGGTGGCGCAGACGGAGCTCGAAGAGGTCGGGCACCATGCTGAGGGAGACACCATCCTTCCGACAGTGATCGAGGACCCACAACGCCTCGCTGTGGCGATTGGCGGGCAGGGCGACGATCACGCGGTTCACGTCGAGCGCGTTGATCAAACCGGGGAGCTGATGCACGGACCCCAGAGCCCGGAAGCGCCCGAAGTCGGTCTGCGTCTCGTCATCCACGAAACCCAGAACGCGGTAGCCCAAATGGCTCTGCTGGGCGAGGAGCTGCATCATCATGTGCGCCAATCGGTGGCTGCCGACCACGATCACGCGCTCGGTTCCGTAACCGGCTTGGTACAGCCGCGAGAAGGCGGAGCGCAGAATGAGCCGGCCGCTGACGCCTAGAAGGAACGCCAGGACCCAGACGTAGACCAGCATGAGTCGAGAGGACGCGGTCGCATGGAGTACGGAGACGACGGCGAACACGGCCATGGTGGCTATGGCGGTCGTGCCGAGTATCGAGATCGCCTCGCTCGCGACCGCCCATCCTCGCGCAAGCTCATAGGTTCCACGGGAATGGCTGTGCAGCAGCCACACGAAGACGAAGACGAGCCAGAACAGCGCGTAGGCGTCGGGTGAAACAGAGCTCTCGCCGGGTACGTCGCCGCCGAATTCGAACGTGTAGCGCAGGTTGTAGGCGAGCCAGAAGGCGACGCTGGCAGATGCGATGTCCGCGAGGACGAGTCCGAGGAGCTGGAGCCGTCGTTGGAAGGCGAACCCAGCCCAAAACCCGGTCCGTGCGGTCCGGGCCGATTCTGCGGCTACAGCCGATTGGACGAGTGTCATTGCGTATCGATCACCGAGCGGTACACTGCCAGCGTTTCCTCCGCCATGCGTTCCCAGGAGAATCCCTGGGCCCGCCGGGGACCGCCGTCGATGAGCCGCGACCGTAGCGCGCCGTCCTCTAGCACTCGCTGGATTCCATCGGCGATCGCCTCAACGGAAGCGGGATCAACCAGCACCGCTGAGTCGCCGAGCACCTCGGGTAACGACGAACGATCGCTGGCGACCACCGGAGTCCCACAAGCGAGCGCCTCGAGAGGCGGCAGGCCGAATCCTTCGTACTCGCTTGGGTACGCGAAAATGGTCGCCGCATTATACCAAAGGGGAATCTGATCCTCCGGGACGAAGCCCGGAAAGCGGATCGCGTCGCCGAGTCCCGTCTCACCGGCGTGGCGTAGAATTTCGTCGTCTCCCCATCCTCGGCCGCCAGCGAGGATGAGCGGCAGGTCCGTCGCCCTTCGGTTGCGAAGCTCGGCGTAGGCGTCGATGAGACGGATCAAATTCTTGCGCGGCTCGATTGTGCCAAGATAGAGGATGAATTCGTTTGGGAGATCCATGGCGCCTCGAAACTCCGCGAGCTCCTTGGAGTCCTGGCTCGGGTGAAAGCGGGCATCCACTCCACAGTACACCCGAATGATCCGATCCGGCGGCGTTCCCAGCAGACGAATCACGTCGCGCCGCGTCGACTCCGAGATCGTAATGACCCGATCGGCTCGCCTCGCCGCTGTCCGAACCATCCATTTGAGGTACGTGCGGCTGGCACGTCGGAAAGCGGCTGGCATCAGCAAAAACGTCAGGTCGAGGATTGTCACGACACTGGGACCCGTCCATCCGAGCGGGAGTGCGTTGATGGGCCCGTGGAGAAGTGTGACCCCATCGTGACGGAGAATCCGCGGAAAGACGAGCTGTTCCCAGGCGACGCGGATAGCGGGGTTGGCCGTGCGCCACGTCGCCGATCGGATTCGAAAGTGCTCGTTCGGCTCGAGCTCCGGGGGGATCGAGACGTTGCCGGCCAAGTACGCGAGGATCTCGTCCTGGCTCTTCAGGAGCCGAAGCTGCTTCAGGAGATTGAATACGTAGCGGCTGGATCCGGCAGCGTGGAAGGACTGGCGAGTGGACAGCTTCTGCGCGTTGACGGCAATGCGGGCGGGCGGCGAAGGCACGCTGGCAGTCTACAAGATCGATCGCCGCGACCTGTGTGGGACGCCGATTGCTGACACGGGCGCTCGGCAACCCTCATCCCTCGACGGAGCTTCGTCGGACTGACTTCGCTCCAGTCCGATCCACGGGCGCCATAGTGGGGATCGGGCTTGCCGTCGCGACCGGCGCCGCCGCGGTGGTGGTGTTCACGACTACGGCGGCCGCGGACGGACCGACGCGGCTCTTGGCCATCGGCCTTCTGGTTGCGCTCTTCGTCGTGGCCGCTATTGGTGTTCTGGGGGCCCTCGAGTGCTTCTCGATGACTTACCGCCTCGGGCTGAGCGCCCTCGAGGTTCGGAGCGGATTTAGCCGCCTCCGGATCAGATACGATCAAATAGAGGCGGTCGAGGGCGGTGCGCCGCGGGAAGTGAGCGACCGTCCAGTCCTGTGGCCGGGCGCGTATTTTGGTTACACCTCGGTCCCAAACGGCCGTCGGGCGATCTGGCGTGCGACGACTGTCGAGCCCTCCCACATGGTTGCGGTCATCGGGAGCCGCGGAGAAGGAGTGATATTAACTCCCTCAGACCCAGCGGGCTTCAAGGACGCGGTCATACGTCGCGCCGCGAATGCGTTCCGCGGCCCGCGTCCGCAGGGCATCGTTCGACGAACGTGGATCGATTTCGTAGAAGAGGCGGATGATTGGTTTCGCGCTGGGTGCGTGGTGGCGCTCCTGGTCGCCGCAATTGAATTGATCATTAGCACGTCACAAACGGGCACAGCGTCACGACATTCATTCGCCGCTGTGTCAATTCTCGCAACCAACATTGTTCTCGGGTACACGGCGCTGTCTGCTGTGCCCGGAGCGTCGCGTCTGTTATTAGGGACCACCCTCTGCGCTCAACTCATCGGTATGTTGTGGTAGGGCGTACAATGGAGCCAGTGGATGGACCCTGGCGGGTTTCCGCTATCAACTTTGCTTGCTACACCTGGAGGGTACGCTTTGGCCGTCTCCGATCCGGCACGCTCGGGCGACGTCGCGATGTTCATCGATTGGGAGAACATAAAATACAGCCTTCTTAACCGTGAAAACCGACTTCCCAACGTTCAGGCTCTCAAAGAGGCAGCCGGACGCTTTGGACGAGTCGTCACCGCGAAGGCCTACGCCAACTGGCAGGAGGGCCACAACCTCCGCGATCCTAACGACCTCTACTCCGTGGGCATCGAGCCCATCTACGTCCCGACCATTTTTATCGGCCCTGGCGACGAGAGCACGGCCGGGCTTCCACGGCGCAAGAACTCGGTCGACATCAAATTGGCGGTCGACACCGTCGAGTTTGCGCTGCTGAACCCGTCCGTCTCGACGTTCGTTTTTGTCACTGGCGATGGCGACTTCATCCACCTCATCAACACGCTCCGTACCCGCGGGAAGCAGGTCGTCATCATCGGTGCGTCTTGGAACACGAGCTGGCAGCTCACGAATAGCGCCGACCAGTTCATCGCCTACGACGTGGACGTCGATCCGCAGACACCGCGCGCGGCTCCGCGCCCGGCAGCTCCATCGGTCGACGAGGCGTTCAAGGTGCTGGCTGAAGTTGTGCGGTACGTCCGTGAGAAGCGGCGGCCTAACGTTTTCGCACAGGTCAAGCTTCTCCTCGCGAGTCGGCTTGGCACCTTCGACGAGCAGACGTACGGCTTCTCGAAGTTCAAGGACTTCATGAAGGAGGCCGAGCGACGCGGTTTTGTGAAGACGCAAACCGTCGGCCTGACAGATCGCGTGTACCTCCCGGACGAGGAAGTCGAGACGGGCCTCTCTGTCGAGACGCCGCAGGAAGTGGAGAGCGAGGCGGCTGAGGTCGCCAAAGAAGCACAGATCGAGGCCAAGCCAGTCCGCAAGCCGATCGCGGAGCGGGCCCAGGTCCGCCTCACACAGATCGACGAGAGCCGACTTGTGCCCCTGATCACCTTCGTGAACCTGCTGGAGCAGGGTAGCCCGTTCATGTCGTTCAACTACATCGTTAATCGAACCGCCGAATCGCGGGTGCTACCGCTCTCGCTGACCGAGGTCTCAGCGCTCATCGATCGCGCGATCCAGGACGGGATGTTCCTCACGGAGTCCCGGACGATCCTCGATCGTGTGACGGGTGAGTACCGAGACATCAACATCTTCCGCCTCAATCGGCGGCATCCGCTCGTCGCGAGCACACTCGTCGACGACTACTCGCAGGAGCTCAACCCGGTGGGAAGCGCCTAAGCCCTGCTGGGGTTGGCGAGGCTCTTACGGCTGAAGAATGCCGCGCAGCGCCTCGAGCCCGTGGATGTATGAGCGCCAGCCAAAGCCCGCGACGACGCCTTGGGCGACCTCGGCGGTGAGGGATGTCCGTCGCCACGACTCGCGAGCGTGAATGTTTGATAGGTGGACCTCGACGATCGGGACGGACACCGCTGCGAGCGCGTCACGGAGCGATAGGCCGTAGTGCGTCAGTGCCCCCGGGTTGATTAGCAGGCCCTCGATGCGCCCCGCCTCCTCTTCGATCTTGTCGATCAGTACGCCCTCAGTATTGGACTGGAACGCCTCGATCTCCCATCCCCATCTGCCCGCGAGGTCGGCCAGCCGCGAGTTGATTTCGGCAAGCGTGACGCTGCCGTAGATCTCGGGCTGTCGCCGACCCAGCGTGCCGAGGTTTGGCCCGTGAAGGACCAGAACGCGGGTCATCCTTGGGGTAGTGTGGGTGCGACCGCTGCGGGAGCGGGACGAGCTGGCGCTGGCCCGGCGACGAGGCGGATGGCGGCATCCACGACCTGATCGGGCACGTCGGAAATCACCCGAACGGAGCCGATCCCCGTTGGCAAGATCCAGGTCGTCTTGGCGCCCGCCCGCTTCTTGTCGAGGCTGATCGCTTCTTTCACGGCTTCGGGCGAGGCCACCTCGCATCTGGAGGGCAGACCGAGCCGCTGCAGGAGTCGCGCCTGTCGGACGATCGCCTCGCGCGGGAAGAGGCCTCCCGCCCCGGCGATGCGCGCGGCCGCGTTCATGCCGATGGCGATCGCCTCGCCGTGAAGGAGCGTGCCATACCCTGTCGCAGCTTCCAGGGCATGGCCAACGGTGTGGCCGTAGTTGAGGACTGCGCGGGCCCCAGTCGTGTCGCGCTCATCTTGCTCGATCAGGGTGGCCTTCAGCTCGATGTCGCGACGGATCGCTCGTTCGGTTGCTTCCGGATCGAGCTGGTTTAGGAGCTCGGCGGAGCGCTCCAAGTCCTCGAATAGCGCGGCATCCTGGACGACGGCGATTTTCACCACCTCCGCCCAGCCGGCCGCGATCTCTCGCGGCGGCAACGTCCGCAGCACGTCGAGATCGGCAATCACGAGGTTGGGCTGGTGGAAGGCTCCGATGAGGTTCTTGCCCCGCTCGTGGTCGACACCCACCTTGCCGCCAACACTGGAGTCCACTTGGGAAAGCAGCGTCGTCGGCACCTGGATGAAGCGAATGCCGCGAAGGAGGGTCGCAGCCACGTACCCGACGAGGTCTCCGATCACTCCGCCTCCGAGCGCGACGATGACGTCCTGTCGCTCGGGCTGCTGTCGGAGCAGATTGTCGTAGACCGCATTCACGGTCTTCATGTTCTTCTGCTCTTCGCCAGCGGTGATCGATTGCCATGTGAAGGGGACCTCTTCGCCCAACCCAGCGCGAAATGCGTCGCCGTGGAGCTCGTCGACACGCTCGTCCACCACGACGTGCAGCCTCGTGTCGAGGCCGTGGGCTTTGATGATCGCGCCAATCTGAGGGAAGAGGCCTAGACCCACGTAAATCGGATACGTCTGGCTGGGCGCGCGAACCCAGATGGGCTCTCGCTGGATCTCAACCGAGTCGGGCACGGGAGTCGCGGCCGTCGGCTCGCCTGTGATCGCCCCATGGTCAATGATCGCCATTACGCGGGAAACGGTGTCGAGCGGCGTGCCAGACACGTCGATCCAGTGACCGAGCTGCGCATAGATCGGACGCCGCTCTCGGCTTAGGCGCGTGAGCGCGGTGCGTGGGTCATCCTGGAGCAGTGGACGGCCGTGGCTCTCCATTCGCTGGAGACGGTCGACAAGGACGTCGACGTGTGCATCGAGCCAGGCGATGAGGCCCACGCTCTTCATCAAGTCGCGGTTGGCCGGGTCGAGGGGCAACCCACCGCCCGTGCTGACGACGGCGCTGGGACCCGAGGCGATCTCGGCCAAGACCTTGCGCTCGGTGTCGCGGAAGGCAGGTTCACCCGAGGATTCGAAGAGCTCGGGAATCGTCTGACCTGTGCGGCGCTCGATCTCTGTGTCGGTATCGATGAACGGTAGGCCGAGCTCGTCGGCGAGGAGTCGGCCGGCGGTCGTCTTACCGGTGCCACTCAGCCCGACGAGGAAGATGTGTCCAGGCTTGACGGCGTCCGGAGAGCCGTCATCGGACGTCGAAGCGTGCACCGCTGACTCTCCAACACTGATTATCGGGTCGACTGTAGCGCCTGCTCCGCGGCCTTCCACATCACATCCGTCGGTGGCCGGACGCCGGTCCACAACTCGAACGCGGCGGCCGCCTGGTGGACGAGCATCCCGAGCCCGGGCAGTGTGCGGGCACCCTGCCGTTCCGCGGCGCGCAGGAAGGACGTTTTCGGCGGATTATAGACAATGTCGACGGCTAGGCTTCCCGCGGTCATGGGGCTCGGGTCGACCGGCATCTCATCCGATCGGAGGCCAACGGACGTCGCGTTCACTACTACTGTAGCTTGTTCCAACAAGTTTGGAATGGTCGAGGCGTCGAGTGCGACGGCCCTCGTGCGAGTTCCCTTCGCAAGCGGCTGCAAGTCGCTGAGGAGTCGCTCTGCTCGCTCGACATGGCGATTCACGATCGTGAGCTCCGTAGCGCCGTCTTGGAGCGCGACCAAGGTGATGGCTCGTGCGGCTCCGCCCGCTCCCAGGAGAACCACTCGCTGACCCGCGAGAGTGGCGCCGCTGTCGATCTCGAGCGACCGACGGAATCCCGTCGGATCAGTGTTCTCCCCGATGAGCTGTGCACGCCCATCGGCGTTGTCTTTCCGAATGACTGTGTTGACCGCTCCGACGAGTCGCGCGTCACCCGTCACCTCGTCGAGGTACGGCACGATCTGCTCCTTGTGGGGAACGGTAACGTTGCACCCAAGGGCGTCGTGATTGGCACGGAGCGCGGCTACCCAGGTTGCCAGGTCCGATGGGTCGACGTCCGCGGCGCGGTACTGGCCGTCTATTCCGCACGCTCTGAAGGCCGCGTTGTGGATCGCTGGTGAGAGAGAATGCCCGATGGGGTGGCCCGCGACGTAGGCGAGGCGGGTCACGCACGATCCCGATGGACACTCAGGGCGGCGAGGTCGTTCCAGAAACCAGGATAGGAGACGGTGACGGATTCAGGGCGGAGGACGTGGACGGGCTCGTCGGCGAGCAGGCCCGCGACGGCTAAGGCCATGGCCATGCGATGGTCCTTATGGCTGTCGGCCTCGCCGCCGGCGATGCGGCCAGCGCCGTGAATGACCATGCCGTCGGGTCGCTCTTCCATTCGCGCGCCAATACGGGAGAACTCTTGAACGACCACCGCGATGCGGTCGGACTCCTTGTAGCGGAGCTCTTCCGCGTCCGTCACGATCGTGTCGCCCTCGGCCATGCAGGCCGCGACGGCGAGGATCGGAGCCTCGTCGATGAGCCGTGGGATCAGAGCGCCGCCGATGGTTGCCCCGCGGAGGCGGGACGACCTCGCAACGATGTCGCCGACCGGCTCTCCCCCCACGACTCGCTCATTGGTAACCGAGACGTCTGCGCCCATGAGCCGCAGAACGTCGAGAAAGCCGGTCCGCCCCTCGCTGATGCCCACGTTGCGCACGGTGATCTCAGCGTCGGGGTGGGCACACGCGGCCACGACCCAAAAGGCGGCGGCTGACGTATCGCCAGGAACCATCACGTCGACTGCTTTGAGCGTACGCCCGCCGCGTACGTGGATGTTCAGCCCGTCGACCGAGATGTCGGCGCCCTGGGCGGCGAGGAGGCGCTCGGTATGGTCTCGCGACGCTGCTGGCTCGATCAAGTGCGTTTCGCCAGCGGCGAATGCACCCGCCAACAGGAGACATGACTTAACCTGGGCGCTGGCGACGGGTAGCGCGTATTCGATGCCTCGGAGGTTTCCGCCACGGATTGCCAGCGGCAGGTAGTCATCGTCCTGGCGACCCATGGCCGTGGCGCCCATGGAGCGCAGCGGATCGATGATCCGGTCCATCGGGCGCGATCTGAGGGAGTCGTCGCCGGTCAACACCGTGAGGAATGGCTGGGCGGCCAGGATGCCTGAGAGGAGACGCGTTGTCGTGCCAGAGTTGCCGACGAATAGCACGTCGGACGGTTCTCGGAGGCGCGCGCCGCCACCCTTGATCGTGCAGGCGTTCGGGCCCTTCTCGCTGATCTCGACTCCGAGCGCGCGCATCGCGCCGATGGAGGAGCGCACGTCGTCCCCGAGCCCGAGGTTCTCGACGTGCGCGACTCCATCGGCGATCGCGTTTTGCAGAATCGCGCGGTGGGAGATGGACTTGTCCCCCGGGACGTTCACCTCACCCCGAAGCTGGCGCGCGGACGTCACGGTTCGATGCGCCGCCGCGATCGTCGGGCTCATCGGCTCCGCCATTCCAATTGGTCCCGATCCCTAAACGGCTGCCGCGGCGGATGCCATTCGGCGACCCGTCGCGGTGACGACCGCTTCGAGGGAGCGCATCATGTCGCCGAAGTTGTCGGGTGTCAGCGCCTGTGGGCCATCGGACCAAGCGTGGTCGGGATCCGGGTGCACCTCGACGATGATGCCGTCGGCGCCCATCGCCGCGGCGGCCAGGGCCATCGGCTTCACTAAGTACCACTTGCCGGTGCCGTGGCTCGGGTCCGCGATGATCGGCAGGTGGGTCAGGCGGCGGGCCATGGCGATCGCGCCAAGGTCGAGGGTGTTGCGGAGCATCGTCTCGAAGGTGCGGATGCCGCGCTCGCACAGCATGACGTTCTTGTTGCCCTCGGCCAGGATGTACTCGCTGGCCAGCAGCCACTCTTCGATCGTGGCCGACATGCCGCGCTTCAGCATCACTGCCTTGCGGGACTGACCGACGCGGCGCAGCAGCGGGTAGTTCTGCATGTTGCGCGTGCCGATCTGGAAGACGTCGGTGTACTGCTCTACGAGGTCCACATCGCCCGGCTCCATCACCTCGGTGATGACCGGAAGGCCCGTCAGCTTCCGCGCCTCGGAGAGGTACTCGAGGCCTTCTTCGCCCATCCCCTGGAAGCTGTACGGCGAGGTACGCGGCTTGAAGGCGCCACCGCGGAGGAGGCGCGCGCCATGATCTGCGACGGCCTTCGCGGTGGACAGGCAATGGTCGCGGCCCTCGACCGAGCAGGGGCCGGCCATGACCACAAAGTCCCCGCCGCCGATCTGCACTCCATTCACGTCGATGACGGTGTCGGTCGGCTTGAAGTCGCGGCTCGCCAGCTTGTACGGCTTGGAGATGCGGGTCGCGGAATCGACGCCGGGCATTACCTCGAAATGCTCTTGGTAGTCTTCAGGGAAGCCCGTGCCGATCACGCCGATAACGGTCCGCTCGGCGCCGTGGGAGACCTCGGCTTGCCAGCCGTCCTCCTCGAGCCGATCGATGACGCGTTTGATGTCCTGTTCGGTTGCCGACTTCCCCATAACGATGATCACTGACGTTCCTCCTGCTGCGGACGCTACCGCGCGTTTTCAGACAAACAAAAAAGCAGTCCTCCGATTTGGGACTGCTTTCGCGACACGGGGCTTGAAGATCAGCGCTATCTGACCGTCGGCACCTCCCCGTGCCGCGGACTAAAGTAATACGCGTAAGCGAACCAGTTGACTTGCTTGCTCACGATCCTACTCGCCGATCTGAGTTGGTGGGCAGTATACGCACCCGTTGTTTTCGGTGTCAAATACCCGTTCGGTCGGTTTTAGTTATGAGGCAACACGATCATTCCCGACCTTGGCGTTCGCAGCGTGTGACACTTGCGCCCCGTTCAAGCGCCCGCGGCCTCCAGGAGCGCTACGGCTTCTGCGCTTGTCGGGGCGGCAAGCACCTCCGCTGTGGGGCCTTGCTGGAGCACGTGGCCGTCGTAGTAGAGGACGAGGAAGCTCGCGAGCTGGCGCACCTCGGCGAGATCGTGGGTCACGAGCAGCATGGGCATGCCGGTCTGCTCCTGGATCAATGCGAGCTCCCTTCTTAGTTGCGCGCGGGCCAGTGCGTCGACGGCCGCGAACGGTTCGTCGAGCAGGAGAAGGTCGGGAGAGGGCGCGAGGGCGCGCGCGAGAGCGACCCGCTGCTGTTGTCCTCCAGAGAGGTCGCCAGGGTAGCGATCGGCCAGATCCGGGAGCTCGACCATTTCCAGCAGGCTTGCTACCCGTGCATCTCGCTCGCCTGCCGAAAGGTGGTTGAGTCCATATCCGACGTTTGCCGTGACCCGCAGATGCGGGAAGAGGGCGTATTGCTGGAACAGGTAGCCGACGCGACGGTCGCGCGCCGGCACGTCGATGCGTCCCATGCTGTCGAATAGGAGCCGTCCGTTCACCTGGACGCGGCCGCGGTCCGGATGGAGAAGGCCGGCGATCGCGCGGAGCGTCGATGTCTTACCCGAACCGGACGGGCCGAAGAGGGCAGTGATCCCCTCAGGAGCAGAGAAATGCGCGTCCACGGTGAAGTTGCCGAGGCGCTTGATGATCTGGGCGTCGACGCTCACCAGCGCCCCTGGCGACCGAGGCGAGTCAAGACGAGCAGCGCGGCGGCCGTTATCGCCGACAGAATGAGAGCGAGGAGATTGGCTTGCTCGAGCCGCCCGGCTTGGACCGCGTCGTAGATCGCCAGGCTCGCGGTCTGGGTTCGACCCGGAATGTTTCCTGCCACCATCAGGGTCGCGCCGAACTCACCGATCGAACGGGCGAAGCAGAGCGCCAAGCCAGCCACAATCCCGCGCCAGGCAAGCGGCATCGTCACCGTGAGGAAGATCGACCATTCTGATCGTCCGAGCGTGCGAGCGACTTCTTCATAGATGCTGTCGACCTGTTCGAACCCGGCCTGAGCGGCCCGTATCAGGAACGGGACGGCGGCGACGAACGAAGCGACAACGGCAGCTTGTGGCGTGAAGACCATCGGCGCACCGGCGAGCGTCTCCACGAAGCGACCGATAGGGCTTTGCCTACCGACGAGGACGAGGAGGTAGTAGCCGAGCACCGTTGGCGGCAGCACCATAGGCAGGACGATGAGCACGCTGAGCAGGTCTCGTCCGGGGAAGCGATGACGCGCAAGCACCCAGGCCAGAGGCACTCCCACGAGGAACGAGAGCAGTGTCGCCAACCCTGCGACCCGAAGCGACAGGCCGAGAGGAAAGAAATCCATGTGTCTGGCTATTCTCCCGGGAGCGCGAATCCGTACTTCTTCATGATGGGTCGCCCCTCGTGCCCGTTCACGTAGTTGATGAACGTCTGCGCCTCGACCGGATGCTTCGTGCGCTTGATGACGGCCACAGCCTGGCGGAGGGGCGCATAGAGGGATTGGTCAACGAGGGTGTATGGCGTCCCGGGTACGCCTAAGGCGACCGATAGCGCGACGATCCCTGCGTCGGCGTTACCTGTTTGGACGAGTTGGAAGGTTCCAGCGATGTTCTCGCCGAACACGACCTTGGGCTCGATCTGGTCCCATACACCGCTTGCTTGTAGCGCCTGCTTCGCAGCGAACCCGTACGGCGCCGTCTCGGGGTTCGCGATGGCGATCGCCCGGAGCTCGGGACGGGTCAGGTCTTGGAGGGTCTTGGGCTCAAACGCGGCGCTGGAAGCCGACGTGATCACGAGTCGGCCGGTCGCATAGAGGTCGCGGGTGTGGTCGCCGAGGAGCCCTTTCTCTTCGAGGTTGGCGAGGAATCGCTCGTCCGCCGCAAAGAAGACGTCGGCCGGCGCGCCATTCTCGATCTGGGTGGCGATATTTCCGGTGGCGCCGAAGCTCACGGTGACCTGGCGGCCAGTCGTGGCCTGGTACTGGTTCGCGAGCTCGGTCAGCGCAAACTGCAGATCCGATGCTGCGAGGACGAGTATCGCCTCGCTCGGCGCGGTCGCCACGGGAGCGGCCGGAGTCCGTGGAGCTTCCGCGGCGCGCGTCGGAGCGCACGCACCGAGGATCACCAGGCACAACAAAATCGACAGAAAGGCTCTCAAAGTGACGCTCCCTAGGCTGCCGTTGCGGGTAGATCCGAGATCACGGCGCCCATCATGTCCACCTCGTAACCAGGCAAGGAAGCAATTTCGGCCCGGAGCCGCGCGCTCTGCAGTGCCTCGAGCAAGCTCGCCACCGCTGAATGCGTCACGTGCTCGCGTGGGATGACGAGGTCAAACCTCACCTCGTCCAGCGCCAAAAAGCCGAGATCGAACACGCGGGCCGTCGCGCGCAGCGCGATCGCGGCATCCGCCCCGCCGCTTGCTACGGCGATGGCCGCGGCCAGGTGACTGCCGACCGAATGGGCGTAGCCCGCCACGGCTTCGGTCGGTACCCTCTCACGCGCCAGCGCTGCGTCGAGAAGGACGCGGCTACCGGAGCCAATCTCGCGATTCACGATGCGGACGTCAGGTCGGGCCAGATCCGCCACGCCGCGGATCGCCTTCGGGTTCCGGGGCGCGACGACGAGGCCCTGCTCCCAGCGCGCGAAGGCGACCACGAGTCCGCCAGTATGGGCGAGCGCCCGACGTGCGCCGCTGACGTTGAATCCGCTCCCATCCTGCTCACGCAGGTGGGTTCCCGCGACGTGCGCCTCTCCCCTGGCAACCCCGTCAAGCGCGCGTTGGCTCGAGGCGGGGAGCCATCGGACACACCCGCCAGAGTCCCGGGAGGCGAGGTGGTTGGCCAGGATCGAGAGGCTCGGGTCACAGCCGAGGATTAGCGCCGTCTGCTCGAGCCGGTCCGCGGCGGTTAGGAGCTCGATTCCACCGCGTCGTTTGTCCAGATTTCCAACATCGTTGAACAGGGCATCCGCTTGCACGAAGCCGACCTCGAGGTCGAGTCCCGCGCCAAGTGGGTAGCCAAGCCAGCGATCTCCCACGTGGGCCAGGGCCAGCCGGGTGCCATTGGTCGCATCGCTCACGAGCTCCACGTCCGGTCCGCCCGGTTCCTTGTGGAGTGCGAATAAGTCTTCCACCCGGCAATGGAGCGCGGCAGCCAGGCGCAGGGCGACCGCGGTATTCGGAACGTAGTGGCCAGACTCGATGGAGCTGATGGCCTGGCGGGTCAGACCGGCGCTGCGAGCGAGCGCACCCTGTGCAAGCCCGCGCGCTGTGCGAAGCTGGCGCACGTGACTCACGAGATCTGGCGCGGCTGTCCGTCGTCCCATTGCTGCTCCTATCGCATCGATTGTAGCGAATAGCGGGCACGATGTCTTGAATCCGAAGTTTTATCGGGAACACCCCATGCAGGAGCTGCAGTTCAGCTTCATAATCAGGCTCATGACGGAGCATCGAGTCTGAAGTCCTGGAGGCTCCGCGCCGCCACGGCCCTCGCGTTTTGCCTCCTCGGCGTTGCGGTATGCACGGCGGCTGCGCTCACCGATTCATCGATTCGTGCACGGCTGCTCTCTCCGCTTGCCCTTGCGTGGCAGATGCTGGAGGCGATCCGCAACTCGGACGAAAGCTTTGCCGACTCCGACGGACGGGTCACCGAGCTTCGTGTCTCGCATGGTGTAGCCACCGGCGACGTGACCGCCACGACCGCCGTCATTTGGGCACGAGCGACACACCCCGCGACAATGCGCGTCGAATACCGGATCGATGGCGCTGCGACCCTTTCGCAGGCCGCTCCCGTTGGCGCAACGGCCGCCACGGACCACACCGCCGTGGCGCGGCTCGCCGGGCTGACTCCGGGCTCGTTGTATCGATATCGCGTGTGGTTCGATCGACCACCAGGCAGCGGCGGCGACCAATCCGTTTCCGTCGAGGGGGCGTTCCGCACGGCGCCTGATGCTCAAACGTATGCGCCTGTGTCGTTCGTCTTCAGCGGCGACCTCGGCGGCGCCGGCTATTGTCGGCCGATCGCCGGTGGGTACGCGATCTTCGATGTGATGCGCACCCTGACTCCGCACTTCTTCGTCGCGCAAGGCGACATGATCTACGCGGATAACGAGTGCCCCTCTTACGGGCCCGACGGCACGCGCAATGTTCCGGGTGGCTTCCCGTCGGTGGCGGACGGCGAGGTCGACTGGACCAACTCGGCGCGGGTTAGGGACGCGTACCTGCGTCACTGGCGGTACAACAGGGCGGACCCGGCCTACCAGCGCTTCCTCGCGAGCGTTCCACTCATCAGCCAATGGGACGATCACGAGATCCTGAACGATTCGGGTCACAGTTGGCCCACGCCGGGCGGGGCACACATGTTCCGCGACGGCTACCAGAATCTGGTCGCCGCGGGTCGTGATGCCTTCTTTTCCTATGCGGCGATCGATCGCAGCCCCGAGGACGCGTATCGCGTCTATCGCTCGTTCAATTGGGGTCGAGCGATGGACCTGTTCGTCCTGGATGCTCGGTCGTATCGTAGCCGGAACGACGAGGCAGATACCCCGGAAAATCGGAAGACGATGCTCGGTCCCGCGCAGCTCGAGTGGCTGCAGCGGGGTCTTTCGGACTCCAAAGCGACCTGGAAGGTCGTGGCTGCCGAGATTCCGCTCTCGATTCCAACGGGTGGCATCGGGGCCGTGGCCTTGGGTCGCGATGGTTGGGCGCGCGGCGAGGATTCTGGGCCCGCGAGCCAAACGGGCTTCCGGCGCGAGCTGCTGGAGCTGGTGAGGTACCTGGATGACCACACCATCCGGAACGTCGTCTTTATCACGGGGGATGTTCACCAACCCGTGTCGCTCCGGTACGGGACGGACCCGAATGGCGACGGTCGGCCACTCGTGTTCCACGAGCTCATCGCGGGACCACTGAGCGCCAGCCCAGGGCCACGGGTCGATCCCAATCCCGATCGGATCCTGGGCCCCACGGTCCTTTACAAGGAGACGGGCTTCTTCAACTTCGGCTACGTTTGGGTCGAGGCGGCATCAGACGGCAAGATCCACCTGCTCGCCGACGTGCGCGGTCCGGACGGGGCCATCAGGCCTGGCTCGAGTTTGGATCTCGCGCCCGAGTGACGAAGCGACCTATGAGCGGGAGAAGGCGAGCGCGCACTCGCGGACCAGCTTCGCCGCGGCCGTGGACGTGATGTCGTTGACGTCGACGGCCGGAAGGACTTCCATGACGTCGACTGCGACCACGTTGCAGACCTGCAGGCTATAGACCAGCTCGATCAGCTGAAAGAACGTCGCCCCGCCTGGTTCTGGGCAGCCAGTGCCCGGCGCGCACGACGGATCGAGCACGTCGATGTCGATGGACAAATAGATCGGCCGATCGCGGATTCGCGATAGGACATCGTCACTGATTTCCATACCTGAGCCCGACACCATGCAGCTCCGTGCGAGCTCGAACTCCTCGCGAGTGCCGGAGCGAATGCCGAACTGGGCAATCCGATCGAGGCCGATGTCGTCCGCGACGCGTCGCATGACCGTTGCATGCGACATGGACTCGCCTTCGTACTCGTCCCGCAGGTCGGTGTGTGCGTCGGCGTGGACGATGACCAGGTCAGGGTACCGCGCCAAGGCCCCGCGAATGGCGCCCACGGATGCGGTGTGCTCCCCGCCAAGCAGGATAGGCAGACCGATCGTGCACGCCTCGCCCATCGCTTGGGCGATCGCGTCCAACGCTGATGCCATGTCGAACCCGTCGAGCGCCACGTTGCCCCAGTCGGCGAGCTGCAAGTCGACGAGGTCTAGACCCAGGCGCGGGCTGTAGGTCTCCAGTACGTCGGAGACAACTCGGATCCGGTCGGGTCCCTCCTTGGTGCCGCTCTTGAAGGACTCAGTTCGGTCGAGTGGCGCCCCGAGAAGGATCACGGACGGAGTCTGCGTCGCGCTGGCGCCGAGGAACGCGGTCGTCGGCGGTATGAGATCCACCGATCGACTCAGGCGATCATCTCGGCGACGAACGGTGGGAGGGCGAAGGCGGCATGGTGGATCTCCGGTGAGTAGTAGCGCGGGCTCATCGAGGCACGGGCAAGCCGCTCGCCGATGGTCGTCTTGTCCACCGCCGTGGGACCGTGCCGCTTCGACCCGATCGTATAGCTCCAGAGGCAGCCCGGATATCCGGGGACATAGCCCAGGTAGGTCCTCACGATGGGGAACACGCGACGCATGTTCTCGACCTGTGACTTCAGCTCGTCGGCCATAAACAGGGGGGAGCTGCTCTGTGCCACCATCAACCCGTCGTCGTTCAAGCATCGCGCGACGTCGGAGTAGAACGGCGCCTCGAAGAGCTCGACGGCCGGTCCCACGGGGTCGGTCGAGTCGATGATGAACACGTCGAATTGGCCTTGGTTCTGGCGCATGTACGCGACGCCGTCGCCAATAATCAGGCGGCCGCGTGGGTGCTCGAAAGCGCCCCCGGACAGCGCCGGCATGTACGTCTTGCAGGACTCGACGACGTCCGCGTCGATCTCAACTTGGATGGCTTCGGCGACTGGGTGCTGGAGCACGTGCCGCAGCGCGCCGCCATCCCCGCCGCCGACGATGAGGACGCGCTGGGGGTCCGGGTGAGTCATGAGCGGCACGTGGACGAGCATCTCGTGATACATGAACTCGTCGCGCTCTGAGGTCTGCCATGCCTCGTCAAGCACGAGAACGCGGCCGAAGGCGTTGCTCTCGAGTATTTCGAGCTCCTGGAACGGTGTCTTTATCGCGGTGAGTCGCTGCTTGACCTGAACGCCTTGAGCGTATCCGGACTTCTCGACCTCGAAAAACCAGTCGCCCTGGATCCTGGGGGCGCCGGGGTTACTCAACCACGATTCCCCGGACGATGTGCATCATCTGGATGCGCTCGGGGGTGAAGTGCTCGCGGATGGCCGCGACTGCGCTGGTGAGGTCGCGCTCCTCACCACAGGTGAAGACGTCGACAGCGGCGTAGCCGTGCTCTGGCCAGGTATGGATCATGATGTGCGATTCGGCGACGATTGCCACGCCGGTCACGCCGACGGGTGAGAACGGGTACACACGCAGATCAAGAAGGGTCACCTTGGTTGCCGCGACGATGTCGCGGAGCGCCTGCTCGACGACGTCTGGCGCATTGAGATTCGTGCAGCCCCACAGCTCCAGGACCAGATGGGTGCCGACACCCTTCCCGACGCTAGTGCCCACAGTCTGCATCGTCACCTCCACCACAGAACTACTGCTGCCACGCTTGAACCGATGTGCTCTACGGTGTGGCTCGCCGACCGCACGATGACACGCTCGAGCTCCAAACCCCGCCGCATGAAAGACTCGTCCACCATCTTGCGGACGACGGCTTCCATCTCTTCCGGAGTGCCGGGACCCGAGTGCTCCATGATCATTCCGTGACTTCCGGTGCCTAGCCCTATCCCCACGCATGCGGTGATGAGCTGGTTCGGCTGATCGCTCTGCGCGCTGGTCAGCACGGCCGGGACAACGGCCCCTGCCTCGATCTCGATCGGCCCGCCGACGATTACCGCGTCCCTTGGTGCCACGCTTGTAACCTTGACGAGGTTCCACTGGCCGATGCCCGCGGCGATCAGCGCATTATCGAACGCGTTCAGTTTGGTATCGCCCTCCGCCGCTCCGTGGGTGACCCACATGACGTCGGGCGCAACAGGTCTCATTCTCAGTTTCCACCCATGCAAAAGCACCACCCCAAGGTGGCCCCCCGAACGAGTCGGGGAGGAATGGCGGTCAGCCAACCCCAGAAAATGGTGCTCAATTTGAGCTATGATGCGCCTACGCGACCTTCGCGATTGGGCAGACGCTCAGACGCATGAGCGGTGCCGCGTCAATTCGTGTCGGAAAAGCCTCCGCGCGTTGTCAGTGCAAACTGCTAGCGCAAAAACAAGTATATCACACGTCGTCCTCGTCCCTCTCTCTGAGGAGGGGATCTCGCGGCTGGCCTTTGCGCGCGACCGTGAGCCACCCCGTATGGCTGATCATCGACCGAACCGGCCGAGCAGTTGCCCCCTTGAACTCCCACCGACGGTAGAGCGTCTCGTACGTGTCGATCTCAGAGAACGAGCCGCTGGATCGATACGCCTCGACCGTCGCCTGTACCTGTGTGATGTTCGGGACATAGGAGCAAATGATGCCGCCGGGCACAAGGGCGCTCGCCGCGTGGGGCGCGACCCGGCCAGGGTCGGGTAGGTCCAGCACCATGCGGTCGAACGGTCCATCGTCGATACCTTCGTAGATGTCCCGCACGCGTTGAATCCAGTTGGGCGTCTCCCCCATGAAGACGCGGACGTTCTTGGTCGCGTGCTCCATCATGTCGGCGCGCGCATCGTACGTCACGAGGGCGCCGGTCGGTCCTATTGCTCGGAGCAGCGGAATCGAGAGCGCGCCGGACCCGACACCGCCCTCGAAGACGCGAGCGCCCGGGAAGATGTCCGCCCAGACGAGGATGAAGGCGACGTCCTTTGGATAGATGATCGCGCTCTTCCGGGGCATGTCCATCAGGTAGTCGTGCATGCGGGGGCGGTAGGCCCAGACTGGGCGGCGAAGGGAGGTCGGGAAGCGGACGCCCTCGTTTTGGCCGAGGATGTCGTCGTGCTTGACTACGCCCTGATGAAAGTGGAATTGGCCGTTCTCGCGGAGGCGGAAGAGGTAGTGCTTGCCCGAGCGATCCAGTAGGAGAACGAGGTCATCGATCTCGAAGGGGGCGGGGATTGGTGCCTCCGGCGCGGTTGTGCTCTCTTGGCGTGCGAAAGTATAGTCGGTTAAGGGACTGTGCTCTGATCTCCCCGTTTAGAGCGCCAGCAATTACGGAGGAGAGACCATGTATAAGCGCATCCTTGTTCCTCACGACGGCTCAACCTTCGCCGAGCAAGTGCTTCCCCATGCGATCGACATCGCAAAGCGGTTCGAGGCCGAGATTCATCTTCTCGAAGTGATCGAGCCGCCGAACCCCGCGCTCTTCACCCAAGAGATGGATGGAGGCCTCGGTGCTGAGATCACAGCCGAGGCGCTGCTGGAGGCGGAAGAAGCTCAACGCGAGCAGGGGGAGCAACGCCTTTCCGCGCTCGCGGAACGCCTCGAGGCCGACGGTGTGACAGCGGTGTGGCGGATCGTCGAGGGCTCGCCCGCCCGGGAGATCATCAATTACGAGAAGGAAGCTGACATCGACCTCGTGACGATGGCCAGCCACGGCCGCACCGGGCTCGTTCGGATGGTGCTGGGCAGCGTCACCGATACGGTGCTGCGCGAGGGCGGGCGGCCGGTTCTCGTGGTGCGGGCGAAGGAGGGGGCATAGCTACTCTTCCCAGTCTTCCTCGTCGTCGTCTTCCGATGATGCGGTGGAGACACTCAGGGCGGCAACTTCCCGGAGCCGCACCGCGTCCACGTAGAATTCACCTTCCCATGCGTAGGCAAAGGTCTTGACGACGTCGGTACCCATCTGGCGGATCAGGTCGTCCGCATAAGCTCGCACCGATTCCTCAGTGGGAGCCTCTTCTAGCATCTCTCGGACGGAGATCGTCTCTCCCGAGAGAAGCGTGAACTCTATGGAGAGAGACGGCACGTAGCCGTACTCCTCTTCCCCTTCAAAGCTGTCGGCAGCCATCTCGACCCCGCAATCTGCGCATGCGCGCATTCAATTTTCATTTCGTGGTTCCGCAAGCGAGAAACCCGTTTTGTTACAGAGCTCGCTCTAACTGTAACTTCGTATATGATACGCGGCAGCCGCGGCGCGGGCCGCGCCGGGCAATCTAGAATCCGTGAGCGGACACCGTGCGCACCCTGACTTCTGTGCTTCTCCTCTTTCTCGTTGCCCTCGCACCCCTTCCCACCGCCGCAGCCTCTACCGCGTGTGACTACAGCTCCGACGCTACGGAAAGCCTGCAGCTCGTTCGGGAAGCATATGACCTCCTGGAGGGTCTCTTCGTCGAGCGACTGCCGTCGGAGCAGCTTCTGACGCCGGCGAGTCAGGCAGTGTGGGAACGGGCCGCCGTCGACGTGCCGTCCCTGGGAGACACGTCCCCGTCAGGGCTCGTGGGACGGAGCGAAGTCGAAGAGTGGCCGGTGTTCGCTGGTGTCTATTGTGCCGCGTGGGACGCGTCCGATGTGCCGTTGGACGCCCTGGCGTACACCGCGATTCGCGCGATGACACGGGCGGTCGACGAGGGGCACACGCGCTTCCTCACACCACAGATGTACTTGGATCATGAAGCCTGGGCAGCTGGGGACTCGCGCTACGACGGGATCGGCGCGCGCCTGCGAAGCAATCCATTGGGTGTGCAGTACGTCTTTCCGGGCAGCCCCGCTGACGAGGCGGGCCTTGCGTTTGGAGACAACATCGTCGCTATCAACGGCGACTCCGCCGCGGATATGTCGGCCTCCGATGCGGTGATCCTGGTGCGCGGCGAAGCCGGGACGTCGGTACAGATCACCATAGAGCGCCCGGGCCTCGATGGTCTCCAGACCTTCGATATCCCACGGGCAAGGATCCGGATCCCGGTCATCGAGTCGCGCATGATCGGTGACATCGCTTACCTTCGCTTGCAGGGCTTTCCGACCCCCGACCTTACGGAGGGTGTCGCGGAGGCCCTCCGGGAGTTCCGCGCTGAAGCAGCCGTTGCCCTCGTACTCGACCTCCGTGGCAACACGGGTGGGCGCCTCGACGTAGGGACGATGATCGCGAGCTACTTCCTTCCGGTCAATGCGCCCGTGTATCAGCAGACGACGCGCCGGGGTCAGCACACGACAGCGGTCTCGTTGAATCAAAAGATCTGGGACCGACCGATGGTCGTGCTCATCGACGACGCGACGGCGTCGATGGGGGAGATCCTGGCGTCTGCGCTGCAGGAAGGCTCCGTGGCGACGCTGATCGGTAGGACCACCGCGGGCGCCGTGGCCGGAAGCATCGTCGTACCGCTCAGCGACGGCTCCGCGGTGCAGGTGACCACGCTACGCATCGACTCAGGGCGTGGCGAGCTGCTGAACAACATCGGCGTGCATCCGGACGTCGAGATCGCGGTAAATCCTGACGACGTGCGCGCGGGACGGGACGAAGTACTCGACGTGGGGCTGGACAGGCTTCGGACGCAGCTCAGCGCCGAGAGGCAGACGGCAGGCGAGGCGCCTGCCCCTGCCGCGACGTCGCCGTCCAGCGGAGGCGTGGCACCGGTCAACTGATGGCCAGGCGCGTCATCCTGGACGTTGATCCGGGTATCGACGACGCGCTGGCGGTCCTGCTGGCGCTTCGCTCTCCCGAGATCGAGGTCGTCGCGGTCACGACCGTGGCGGGCAACGTCACGGTGGATCTTGGGACGAAGAACGCGCTCTCGATCCTGGCGAGTGCCGGGGCCGCGAACACCCCGGTGTATCCGGGGGCGGCGCGCCCCCTCGTCGGCCGGCTGACGACGGCGACGTTCTTTCACGGGAAGGACGGACTCGGCGGTGTCGAGCTGTCCGAGCCAACGACACCGGCGCAAAGCATGCCAGCGGCGGCCTTCCTCGTCGAGGCCAGCAGAGGCCCCGAACCGGTCACGATCGTTGCAACAGGCCCGCTGACGAACCTTGCGCTCGCGTGTCGGTTGGATCCAGTGTTTGCGAGCCGCGTAGAGCGAATCGTTGTAATGGGTGGGGCGGTGGCGTGCCCGGGCAACGTGACGCCGGTCGCGGAGGCGAACGTCTACACAGATCCCGAGGCTGCGGCAATCGTGCTCGATTCTGGCGCGCCGATCACGCTCGTTGGCCTCGACCTCACCATGAAGGCGGGCCTCACACCCACGCGATTCGAAGAGGCGGTTGGTCGAGCGAGGCTGGATGATTCCATCGGGAAGATCGCGATACGGCTGATGCAGGCCTATTTGGACGTTGCCGCGAAGGTGGGGAGCGACTCGGCCGCGCTGCACGACCCGCTTGCGGTGGCCGTCGCGTGCTTACCGGACCTGGTGAGCACCCGGCGACTACAGATCGCAGTCGAGCTCGCGGGGACACTTACACGCGGGCAGACGGTGGCATGGCTGAGCGGGACGGAGGAGATGCGGATGCTTCGGGGCGATCACATCGACATCGTCGGGATTCAACCGGTGGTGGGCAAAGTGGATGTGGCGATGGCAGTCGACGCCGAGCGCTTTTTCGATCTGTTCCTAAGGCGCTTGCTCAGCGGCCCCAGTAGTTCGGCGCTTGCTTCGTCATGATGACGTCGTGGGGGTGACCCTCTTCGAGGGCGGCTCCCGACACGCGGATGAACTGGGCCTTCGTCTTGATGTCCGGCACGGTGGCCGCGCCGACGTACCCCATGGCCGCGCGGATGCCGCCCACGA
>Ga0209726_10000515_pt1 | contig 71594 bp, 69 predicted proteins | sample Subgrocontami54m_FD_187453 | JGI IMG/M metagenome (GOLD analysis project Ga0209726, IMG submission 187453) | Subsurface groundwater microbial communities from S. Glens Falls, New York, USA - GMW46 contaminated, 5.4 m (SPAdes) (version 3) | ecosystem: Environmental > Aquatic > Deep subsurface >...
TGCCTCCTGACCGTAGGGCGCCATCACAAGATCGCGGTTGACGATCACGCGCACCGGGAATCCCTGGCGGATGGTGAGTGTCGGCTGGATGTTAAGCTGGCGGCGTACGAGCTGCTGACCGGTGTTGTTGATCGAATCCTGCGAGCCGCGGCGAAGCGCGCGCACGAGATCGCTCTCTTGGTCGCTCGACCCAAGCTCGGTGCCAATGCCGAGCAAGGTGGAGAGCGCAGCCGCCTTGGCGAGGTCCCACCAGTGATAGTCGACCTCGTCCTCGAGCCCGGAGAAGCCCTGAGCATCGGCGCCCTGCTGACGCTCCAGCACGATCGACTTGCCGTCCGGCAGCATGATGCGATTCCAGACGAGCAGGACGCGCTTCTGCCCGAAGGCGATCTGGCTGTCGTACTGGCCGATCAGACGCGACCCCTGCGGGATCAGCAGGAACTTGCCAGTCGGCGTGTCATAGACATGTTCCGTCACCTGTGCCGTGACCTGACCAGGCAGATCGGAATGAATGCCGGTGATGAGCGCGGCCGGAATGACGGTGCCGGCCTGCACGACATAAGGCGATGCGGGATTCGCGAGGCGATCGGCGCTGACGGTGCGGCGATCGACTGGGCCGTTGACGAAGGCGAGCTTGCGGTCCTGCATATTCTGCACGGCATTGGGATCGACCGGCGGTGCTTCCGCCGGCACCGCAAGCGTCGTGCCCGGCGTTGCGCCGGGTTTGGTTGGCGCAGGCTGCGACGGCGTGGCGCGGAATTCTGTCGAGGCGAATAGCTTGCCCAGGCGCGCCGCCTCGATCTCCTGCAGGCGCCGCTGCTCCTCCGGTGTGACTCCGGGCTGCGGCAGTGGCCCCGTCGGTGGTACGGGCTGGCCACGATTCTGTGCATTGAGGATCGGCCGGCCGAGATCGCCCGGAAGTGGCGGCCCGAGTTTCGGGATGCCGGTGTAGTCGCGCGGCAGGCCGGTGAGACCATCGGCCGTGGTGCGGTTCTCGGTCGAGTAGAGCTCTTTCGCCGATTGATCAGCGCGTCGCGTCTGGAGCGCGTAGATCAGCGCCGCGGCGATGGCGAGACCGGCCACGCCGCCGAGACCGATCAACACCTTGCGTGAGAGCCGCGTGACTCGCGGCCGCTCCCCACGCAGCCGCAGGTCCGGTGTGATCTCGGGCGCTCGCTGCGTACCGTCGGTCATAGCCGCGGCCTTCCATCGGTACGCACGATGCGCACGCGGCGCTCGCTGTTGTTGTCGCCAAGCCGCAGTTCGGCCGCCGCAAAGAGGCGGTCGACGACGTAGTAGTTCTGGCGGGCGCGATAATTGACCAGTTCGGAGTCGCCGCCGGGACCGATGATGAAGAGCGGCGGCATCTCGCCCTGGCGGATGCCGGACGGGAACTCGATATAGACTTTGGCGCCGTCGTCGAAGGCGCGCAGCGGCCGCCACGCCGGTGTGTCGCCCTCGATCTGGTAACGGAAATTCAGCGCCGAGATGTCGACGCCGGCCGCCACGGGCTGCGCCGCGAGCGCCGCGGCGTTCTGGCGCCGCAGCGCAATCAATTGGTCCTGCGGATACTGCCAGGAAACCGAGGCCATGTAGGTCTTCTCGGTCGAACGCAGTTCGAGCAGGTAGGTGCGGCGGTCGGTGTTGATGACGAGGTTGGTCTGGAGGTCCGGCCGCGTCGGCTTGACCAGGATGTGAATCCGCTTGGCCTCGCCCGTGCCGCTCTCGGTGTCGCCGATGATCCAGCGCACTGTATCACCTGCGGCGACGGGACCCGAGCCGACGAGCTGCTCGCCAGGCTGCAAGGCGACGTCCGTCACCTGACCGGGCGCGGCGTAGACCTGATAGAGCGCGCCGGGCGAGAACGGATAGACCTGCACGGCATTGATGAAGCCGTTGCGCACCGGCTGCACACGGGCGGCGGCGTTGGCCTGGGTGACGCGCTGCTTGGGATCTTTCGGTTCCGGCGGCGACTTGGCGCCGGGCACGGGCTTCAATTGTCCCGGCAGCGGCAAGAGCTTCGGCAGCTCCACGATCTCCACCGGCGCGGGCGGCTCGCCCATCAGCACCGCCGGCTTCATGTCGTCGTAGGAGATGTCCGGCGGAATGAGCTTTTGTGCGCAGCCGCCTAGCGCGGCGGCGCCGATCAAGAGGACCGGAATCGCGGATCTCCGGACCAATGCATGCTTTGAGATGCTCAGAGCCGGCGGGCCGGCTTTGCGGAAAGGCGGCTTCATGATCCAAGCTCCTTCGACCAGTTGATGGCGTTGACATAGATGCCGAGCGGATTCTGTTTCAGGCGCTCGGCGTCGCGCGGCTGTTGCACGGCGATGGTGAGGATCGCGGTCCAGCGCTCGGTCGTGGCGAGCTGGCCGTTCTCATAGGCGCGCTCGATCCAGGCGACACGGAAGCTTTCCGGGGAGGCGCGGATGACGCTGGAGACTTCGATGGCGACTTGGCGCTTGCCGACCTTGGCAAAGGGATCGTTGGCGCGCGCGTAGTCGTTCAGCGCGAGCGCGCCGCGATCGGTCGTAAATTCATAGGCGCGCAGCCAGTTCTGGCGCACGATGACGGCGTCGGCGGGAATCGCGCGGACCTGCTCGATGAAGCGCGCGAGATGCCAGGCAATCTGCGGAGCGCGGTGACTGCGACGAAATAGCCGAATCCCATGATGAAAAACGTCGTCAACGACATTATCGATTCCATCGGCGAGATGGATGCCGACGTCATTTCGATCGAGACGTCGCGCTCGAAGATGGAGCTGCTGGATGCCTTCGCGACGTATCATTATCCGAACGAGATTGGCCCGGGCGTCTACGACATTCATTCGCCCCGCGTGCCGGACATCGAAGATATGGCTTCGCTTCTTATCAAAGCGAAAGACCGGCTTTCGGTGGATCAGATATGGGTGAATCCGGATTGCGGTCTCAAGACGCGCAAATGGGACGAAGTGCGGCCCGCGCTTGTCAACATGGTCAAGGCGGCCCAAGAGATGCGCATTCGGATGGCGAGTAGCTAGAAGCGAATGAGATGAGCAACTTAGGGCCTTCGTTATGACGACGGCTGGGGAGGGTAATCCACCACTCGTTTCCCCGCCATCGAAAGCGGAGGAAACAGATACCCACTCCAGGAGCCTCGTGCTAGCCGCGCGACATGCAAACTCGTATGCTGTAATATTGGCGCCGCGCATCGTCGTGGGCATATGTATATAACTTAGAATTATGCGTGTCTCACCGACGTAGGATCGTCGTTTATTTCGCGCTTTAACGTCACAGGAATTGAAACACGTGGCCCGTTTCCACGCGAGCCGCGAATTTCCCTTCATCTTGCTTCCTCAGAAAGTCATTTTCACCAAAATAAGACTGAAGAAGGAAATGAACAGGGTGGCAGCGGCGCCAAGCGCCAAAGGACGAATCCCCTTTGCCGTAAGCTTGAAAATGTCCGTCTCCAGACCCATGGCCGCGAGAGCGATCGAAAGAAGAAAGGTATTGATGGCAACGATCCAGGTCCTGGTCTCTGGCGGGATGGTGATGACACTGTTGATCGCAACAACCGCCAAGAACCCGACAATAAACAGCGGCATTTGAATTCTTGTCTTCTGATTATCGGAGATTTGTCCAACGCGGCGCGCGGCGAGCATTCCCAAGGTCAACACCACAGGGGCAAGCATCATGACACGAGTGAGTTTCGAGACGGCGCCGAATTCGCCCGCCACCTGGCCTTCCTGAAAAGACGCCCCAATAACCTGCGCGATTTCATGAATGGAGGCTCCCGTCCACAGGCCGAACGCACGGGGATCTAGGTGCAGTAAGGCCGGCAACGCCGGATAGAGAAGCATGGACAAGGAGCCGAAAACGGTGATGCACGCGACCGCATAGGAAACGTCTTCGTCGCAAGCATGAGTTACGGTGTTTGTCGCAACGACCGCAGAAACACCACAAATCGAAGTCCCTGCGGCAATGAGTTGGGTCAGCTTGGGGCCGACTCCCAATACCCTTCCCATCACAGTTGTGAAAACAAAGGTCGCAAATATTGTGCTGATAATAACCGCTACCCCTGTAGCGCCGACTGCGATCACTTGAGCCGCTGTAAGCTGTAGCCCGAGCAGAATGATGGCGACGCGCAAAATTCTGCGCAGCGAAAATGCCACACCGGCTTTAACGCAGGCCGGCGTCCCGACAATGTTCTTGATGCCGACGCCTATTACGATCGCAAGGATCATTGGGCTTAGCATCGATAAGGCTGGGATCTGATGCAGCGCGAAGGCTAGTGCCGCGACTGCGCCGGTGAAGCACAGGCCTGGAAGAATTTCTTTTGAGCCCGTGGTCAAGCGGCGGAAGTGGCCCGCGGCGGTGTGACCAGAGGTCTTGAAGAAACCACCTGCTGTCATCGTCCCTTCCGCGAAGCAACTTGGCGTCGAAGGCGCCTAAAATTCAAATCCTGGCTACGTGGATTATTATTGTTCGAGCAGCAGTTTGTTAGTGATATTCAGAAACTGGGCGCGAGTTCTGTCGCGGCCTCCTACGAACTGGATTGAGTCGGGGTGAGGTGTGCATCCCGATTCCGATAAAGATTCTCGTCCGCGTATCCCATCGTTTCTGGCTTGGCACGTCCGATCATCACCTGGAAGTAAACGGGCTCCAGGCTGTCGTTTTGGTAGCCGTGGATCACTCCGGCGGGGCAAGAAATGCAATCCCACGGACCGAGGCGCGCAGTGATGCGCTTGCCGGTTTCTTCTTCTAAAAAGACATCCAGGAAGCCTTGCAGCACAAAGAAGACTTCCTCGACTTCATGCGTGTGGGCAGCGTTTCCCTGACCCGGCGGAACATACATTATCGACAACGTGAAATTTTTCGCTGGGATGACTGTCGCGTCGCCGTGCTTTCCCGAACCGCCTGCGCCAATGAAGCGATGTTGCGCGCGCTTAAAGCCCTCGATCTTTGCGTCCTCAAACGCGGCCCAATCGGGCCTTCGATCGGTAAATCGGCCCACATATTGCTGCATAATTTCTTCGACTGGGACGCCCACCAGTTCTGGAAAACGCGAATGGCGCGCAGCGCTCATTTTCAGCTCCTGCTATTGCAGCGAGGTTACGTCAGCGATTTAAGTAGAGTAGCCATTGTTAACTAGGTGGTCAATACACATTGACCAAACAGTTAATCAAGAATTCGCCAAGTGTAAGAAGGTGCGCGCCAATCGACGGCGCCATGATTCGCCCAAAGACATTTCCATACCGAAGTGCAGCAAACTAGTTAGTTTGATTGAGGCGAATCCCAGTGAATTTCCACTGCGAAAGTTCTTCCATTGCGTAGCGGACACCTTCGCGTCCAAATCCGCTCGAACCGACGCCGCCAAATGGATAGTTGTCCAACCGAAAGCGGCTCGCTTCATTGATCCAGAGCGAACCCACACTGAGCTCGCGGGAGACCTTGAACGCGGTTTCGAGGCTGGAGGTAAAGCAGGCCCCTTGTAATCCGAATTCGGAAGCATTTGCCAACGCAAGTGCTGCGTCCAGGTCGGCGACCGGCTGCACCACGACAACCGGACCAAACGCTTCCTCTTGCATGATAAGGGCGTCGGGTGGTGCATCCGCGAGTATCGCCGGTCCAAGGGTGCAGCCGTGGCGTTCCGACTTGAGAATGAGACGGGTGCCCTTTGCGACTGCATCTGCCACCATCCGCTCGACGCGGTCCGCAGCAGGTCCGCTGATCATCGGGCCGACATCCGTCGCAGGATCGTTTGGATCGCCAATCTTGAGCCGCTTTGTCGCTTCTACCAGGAGCTCGAGAAAACGAACGTAAACCGGCCGTTCCACGATGACGCGCTGTGCGGAAATGCACTGTTGGCCGCTCGCTTCGAACGCCGCGCCGGCAATGCGCTGCGCCGCATCAGCCAAATCAGCATCGGCGCAAACGATGTTTGCCGCATTAGAACCCAGTTCTGCGACGAAGCGCTTTGCGCCGGCAGCGCGGGCAAGCTCGTTGCCGGCGGCTGTGCTCCCGGTCAGCGTTACCACAGCGACATCTGGATGTGCGGCCAGCAGCCGTGCAGTCTCCCGGTCGCCCGGCACGACGTTAAAGAGTCCATTGGGAAGCGCTGCCTTCATGGCATCCGCGAGCAGTAGCGCCACCTCGGTTCCAGGCGGGGAGGGCTTCACGATTACGGCATTTCCCGCAGCCAGCGCGGGAGCGACCTTCTGGATCAGGAGATTGGCCGGAGCATTGAAAGGCGTTATCGCAGCTACCACGCCGTAGGGCACACGCACGGTATAGCCAAAGCGGTTGGCGCCCGGCGCGGTCACGTCAAGCGGTACAACCTCACCAAAAACATGAGCGAGTTGAGACGCACAAGCACGAAGGATCGCTGTCGTTCGCTTTGCTTCAAAGGTTGCCGCGCGTTTGGGCTTCCCAATGATACGCACGAGCGAATCGACGATGGCCGGTTCGATTTTTTCAACGGCATCAGCGGCTTTCATCAGCCGATCGATACGATCGGCCGTTGTCGCTGATTTGTGTGCCAAGTAGGCGGCCCGCGCATTCTTGACCGCTATGTCGACGACGATGGCATCGGATTCCATGACCTGCGAGGCGAGAGCCTCGTCAATTGGCGACAGGATGGGGAAGAAGCTAGCGTCTGGAAAGGTGCGGGTGCTGCCACCGATCCATGGCGAAAGACGCTGCACGTCACTCATTAAACTAACTCCGGTGCGATTTTCGGGATGAGACGAGCGAGAGCGTAAGTGTCATCTCGGATGCTCGATGAATTCTCGCATCGCGCAGCCCAGCGCATCTTCTGCGGTATTGATATGTGCGATCGTCGACGTGTGATTGTGGCCTTTCAGCCACATGATCGGCGGCGTTCGGCGTTTTGCAACGCCGAGCCGATGAACTAATTCGGCACAATAGACATCGATCAATGCATTCTCGTATTCGCCCCACGCAATGAAGGTCGGCACGCTATCGGCACATACATGGGACACTGGCGAATAATCGTCGAACCGGCTGGCATCAGCTCCGTAATATGCCTCCACTCTTTGAGCATTGGGATTTTCCAGCAGGTTATCAGCGCGTACCCGGCCGCTTATTACGATGAGGCCGGCGATCCCGGGACCGTTGGATGGCTGCAAGCGTTTGTCGTAGGCGTAACTGGCAACATGGGCGCCGCCGGCGGAATGTCCCATGAGAAAAATGCGATTGGGGTCGACGCCGATATCGGCCGCATGCTCCTGAGCCCATTGTACAACGGTGGCGGTATCCCGCGTGGCTTCCGGATAAACCGCTTCCGGCGCAAGACGATACCCCACGTTAAGGCTGACGATTCCATGCCGCGCAAAGTAATATGAAACATTCGAATAGATTTCTTCCGTACGATTCCGGTCGCCTTCAATAAATGCACCTCCATGCACGAACAGAACCGCGGCACAATTTTTCCTCGTTGCGGCTGCGGCGTAAAGCTCGAACTGCTGGCGCACGTGCGCGCCATACGAGACAGTCCGCTTCACCACCCCATCTTTGCATGCGTTTTTGTGTACACGCGTGAATTCATCGAGCATCAACTTGATGTGGCCGCGAACGTTCTGCAACCAATGTGGACCCACGTCCGCCATGAGCGACCAAAGTTCCTGCGGGATCGGCGGGGAAGATTTCATAGGGGCTAGGAGCTCCTCTCCCTACCGGCCGACATAGGCGATGACGTCAATCTCGATCATGACGCCCGGAGCCAATACGCTGCCGACCGTGGTGCGCGTTGGCCAGGGCTCCGGCACCATTTTCGAGTAAACCGTATTGTAGCGGGCAAAATTGCCAAGCTCACTCAGGTGTACGGTTGCTTTGACGACATCCGCCAGGCTTGCGCCGGCGTCCTTGAGAATGGCTTCAACATTCGCGAGCGTCTTTTCTGTCTGGTCCTCGATCGAAGTCCCGACGACATTGAGCTGACTATCCCTTGCGCTTTGTCCCGCCACAAAAATGAAGTCGCCTGCACGGAGCGCCGGTGAATAAGCTCCCCGCGCGGGCGGGGCACGGGGAGTCTCGATGAGCTGTTTCGGCATGGTGAGGTAATTCGCTCCTTTCTGAGACGATCGAATTATTGCGCGATAATGCCCATTTGCGATTTCAAAAACACATCATGTTTGAGAAGATTTCTTTTGCAGCCCGGTTTGGGCAAAACGGTTGGCGCTCAGTCGAACCGAACGCACAATGCCGGCGTAGCCCGTGCAACGGCAAATGTTTCCCGCAAGCGCATTGCGAATTTCGGTGTCGCTCTTGGCGATGCCGCGCAGGATGATATCGCGCACGGTGATCAGCATGCCCGGCGTGCAGAACCCGCATTGCAAGCCGTGCTCATCGATGAATGCCTGCCGAATGATCGCCATGACCTCGTCGTCATCTAAACCCTCGATGCTGTGAATCTCCGATCCGTCGACAGCCGCCGCGAAACTGATGCACGAGCGGACAGGTCTGCCATCCAGAAGCACGGTGCAGGCTCCACAAACGCCATGCTCGCAAGCGAGATGAGTCCCGGTGAGTCCCTGGTGTTCGCGGATAAAGTCAGCAATTGAGCATCGACCTTCGACGCGTTCAGTGACTTTTCGGCCGTTCAAGGTGACTGTGATCTCATTCATACTTGAGTGCCTCCTTCGCGGCACGGATCACCGTTATCCCGTGCACATGCCTGTCGTATTCATCGAGGACCAAGCCGGCGGCATCGATATCAACCTCGCATCGCAACCGGATCTCAGCTTCAATCCCGTCCCTCCAAACCGACTGTTCGGCCAACAAGTTGGAAGTGGTCGGGAGGCACAGCGGCACACCTGCCGTGGCGCCCATCACTGTGTTGCATGCACCATGTTCCCGATCGAGCACGACAACGGCAAGCGCATACGCAAACTCGCCCACCTTTCTGCATCGCTTGACCATCCCCCAGCGCGCTTTTCGTGAAAGCTTGGGGATCTCGACGGTTTCTATGACTTCGTTGTCCGCGAGTGCTGTGGTCATCGGGCCCAATAAGAACTGATCGACGGGAAGCGAACGGCGCCCAGCGGGCCCGTGGATATTCACGACGGCACCCAGCGCCATCATCACGGTCGGCCACTCGGCTGCGGGATCCGCATGCGCAAGGCTGCCGCCGATCGTTCCCCGGTTGCGGATCGCACGGTAGGCGATACCGGAGGCTGCGCGGCGCAACAACCCATTTGCGACGTCGGGAACCTCTTCATCCTCGAACTCAGCATGCCGTGTTGCAGCGCCTACCAGCAGGCTGCCGTTCTTTTCGGCCACCGCGCGTAATTCATTCACGCGCGACACGTCGACCAAAAGGTCCGGCTGGATCAAACGCAGATTGATCATCGGCCCCATGGTCTGGCCGCCAGCCAGGAACTTTGCAAACCCGCTGTGCCCGGCCACGAGAGCGATCGCTTCAGCGATGCTCGCCGGTCGTCGAAATTCGAAAGGTGCGGGCTTCATCCCACCGTACCCTTGCGTTCTGCGGCGACTATGGCAGCGCGTACACGCCGAGGCGTGATAGGCGTTTCGTTGACCTCGGCGCCGATACGCGAAAGCGCGTCGCGCACAGCGTTGGCTATTGCAGCAGGGGGCGAGATCGCGCCGCCTTCGCCCATGCCTTTCATACCGTATTCGGTGAAGGGCGATGGCGTGACCATGTGAACAATTTTGATGTCGGGAATCTCCGGCGCCGTAGGCATGAGGTAATCGGCAAACGTCGTTGCAAGAGGCTGGCCATTATTGTCGTAGGGAATTTCCTCAAACAAAGCCGTGCCGATACCCTGCACGACGCCTCCGACGATCTGACCTTCGACAATCATGGGATTAGCCATCGTTCCGCAATCTTCAACCACGCCGTAGTCAAGTAGCTCGACGGCTCCGTCCTCCGGATCGACAGCGACCACGGCAACCTGCGTGCAATAGCAAAATACGCCCGTATCTATTCCGGGTGAGTAGGTGGTCACTACTTCGAGAATTGGATCGATGCCTCTGGGCAGGCTATCCTGCCGCAAATGAGCAACCCGCCCAATCTCCGCCAAGGAAATGGACGCGCCGCGGCCATGGGCATACCCATCAGCGAAGGTGATTTCCTCGGGAGAGCATTGTAGAAGATAGGCTCCAATATGCGTCATCTTCTCACGCAACAGCCGGCAGGCCCGTGCAACGGCCCCGCCGGCCATCACCATGCTGCGTGAAGCAAAAGTACCCATGCCGAACGGCGATACCGCCGTATCGCCGTGGCGGACGGATACCTCTTGGGGATCGATCCCAAGCTCTTCATGCGCCACTTGAGATAGCGTCGTCTCAAGTCCTTGGCCGTGAGATTGGATTCCGACGAGCAACACAAGCGTTCCGTCGGTCATCAATCGCGCGGTCGCGGATTCGAACCCCGGTATGATCGGGCTGCCGCGCGTCACCCACTCGCCGCAACCGTGCGCCGTCTGCTCGGTGTAACTGGCAAAACCCACGCCGATAAGACGGCCGTCAGGCTCTGCGGATTTCTGGCGCCGGCGAATTGCCGGGAGATCTATCAGTTCCGCAGCTTTGGCCACGCTGAGTGCATAATCGCCATTGTCGAACACGAGGTTGGTGATCGAGCGATAGGGCATCATCGTGGAGGTGACCATATTCTCCATCCGCACTTCGTGCGGCTCGCGGCCGACTGCCCGCGCGATTTCATCGATCGTGCGTTCTATGGCGAAACAGGCACCCGGGCGTGCCACGCCACGATAGGGGCCCATCGGCGATTTATTGGTGGCGACCGTATAGGTGGCGGCGCGATAGTTCCTGATCTGATAGGGACCTGGAAGATTTTTGGCGGCCATTCCGGTTTCCATGAAATGGCTGTTTGGCCAGTGCGCATGGGCGCCGGCATCAACATAGATTTCCGCCTCCAGGCCAAGGATTTTCCCACGCGAGTCCGCGTAAGCCGTTATCCGATAAAGATGGTCGCGCGCGTGTGTTGCAGTGAGCAGATGCTCACGCCGGTCGTCGATCCAGCGCACCGGGTGGCGTAGCCTGCGGCCCAACGCGGCAACCACGAGCTCTTCGGGATAAAGAATATTTTTGATGCCAAATCCGCCTCCGACATCCGGCGCGATCACATGAATCTGCCGTTCCTGCATTTGCAGAAAATAGGCAAGCCCCACCCTGATCTGATGCGGATGTTGCGTGGAATTGTAGACAGTGAGTTCATCCAGCCGGTCGTCCCAGAATGCCAGAATGGCGCGTCCTTCCATCGGCACGCCCGCTTGGCGGTTCATTCGAAATTCACGCTTGACCACCACATCGGCTGCGTCGCGGGCGGACTGGATATCGCCGGCGTCAAAGTCTTTTCGAATGTATAAGTTGTCGTCCCATTCTTCATAAAGCAGGGGGGCGTCCGGCTCTAGCGCGCGCAGCGCATTGTTGACCGCGCGCAATTCATCGTATTCCACAATCACTGACTGTGCGATGTCTTCGGCTTCAGCGCGCGTCCGCGCAACACACGCCGCGACCGGCTGCCCGACAAAACGCACTCTGTCCCGCGCCAACGGGTAGCACACCGATTGTTTCCATCCAGGAATGTCGCAGATCGAAGTGATCGGAAGGATTTCGGAAAGATCTGAAGAGAGAAATACTTGTGCACGGACTTCAGGCGGCACATGGATCGCGCGGATGTGTCCATGCGCAATAGGACTGCGCACGAAGGCAACTTCCTGCGTTCCGGGAAACTTGAGATCGGATACGAACTGGCCGCGTCCTCGGAGATGGCGGGCATCCTCTTTGCGCGGCAACCGTGCGCCTATCCCAAGTTTTGATTTATTGCTCCCGGCGACGGCGCCGCCCGGCGCATCACTGGTTGCAGGCAGGTCTTTGCCTTGTGAGCTGTCGGCACGCACGGTGAGCTCTTGCGTATCCGTCATGGCCGATGGCCTTTCCGCTGAAAAATCGTAGCAAAGGTATTTCGCAGGCCACTCCAGGCAGCGCTGACGACGAGACTTGGCAGTCCGATCGGGCGGCGAGCGGCCGGCGTAGGAGGGGCCATCCCACTGCTGGAAGGAGCGGATGCAAGCTGTTCTCCGAGAGAACGTTCGAATTCGCGGATTAGCTGGGCGGCAACACTTGAAATGATTGCCGAGCCTCGACCGAATTGAGCCACTGAACCGGAAAGCTGCATCGCGGTGTGCACTTGCACGGATGTGCCGTTAGAGGTTGGTTCAAGGCCGAATTTGACAGTCGCTTGCGCGCCGCCACGGCCTTTCGCGTCATTGCCCTTCGCCGCCACCGTTGCCCGGAAGTTTTTGTCGTCACGTTCCACAATCCTGGCCGTGCCGGAAAAATCGAACACCATCGGCCCGAGCCGGAGTGACACGGTTCCTTTGAATGTCTCCGCATCGACAATTTCGGTGATCGCTGCGCCGGGAAGACAGGGCGCAATGCGAGGGACGTCCATAAGGATGGGCCAAGCTTGGTCGTTCGGAACCGGTACTTGAAAACTGTTGAAGAATTCCATCACCCACTCACTCTTGCAGGTGGTAAGCGAAAAAAACCACCGAGGACAACGGACGCCACACTGGACCGCTAAGGCGCGCCGAGCCGACGGAGCTTCGCCCGGCTGCTCTTGGGATGATCCACATCCGTAGCTTTCACATAAGCGATGATCATGTCTGCGATCTGCCGCCGGTGCAGGGCGCGGCGCTTGGGAGCGTTCACGTCGAGGCCGAAAAGCGCCGACAGCGTATAGCGGTTCGAGATGTAGTAGCTCGCTATCCCCGAGATGGAGATGTACAAGTCGATCGCAGAAACGCGCGTGTTGAACATTCCGCTGTCGGCGCCGCGGCGCAACAGATTTGTGATTGTCGATATCAGCGGATTGTACATTGCGATGATCTTCTTCGAGCGTTTGATATGTTGAGCTTTGGCTAGGTTCTCGCTGTTGAGAAGATTCACAAACTCCGGATGGTCCTCAAAGACTTGGACCGTGAACTCCACGAGCGCGCGAATGCCCGCGATTGGATCTGCGTTCTTGAGTTCGAGATCGTGCTGCCGCGTGCGAATCGTCTCGTACATCTCCTCGAGAACTGCCGTGAAAAGCTGATCTTTGCTTTTGAAATAGTGATAGATCATGTTTTTGTTGGAGCCCGAACGGGCAGCGATTTCGTCGACGCGAGCGCCAGCCAAGCCTTTCATGGCGAATTCGTGCTTTGCGGCGGCCAGAATTCTTTGCCGGGTGCGGCGCACGTTGCGCACCAGCTCCGGAGCGCCGCGTGCCGGCCCGCGCTTGGACGAAGATCCTGTCTTTCCCATATTTCCTCGACAATAGAACGTCGTTGCGCGGACAAACTATAACAACGAACTTACGCGTAACGCTTCATCAGAATTGCTTCGACCCTAAGCTTCGCTCATTAGGAGCGCCAATCAGTATCGGAAGACCTCGCTTCGATTTGTCGCAACAGCACATCTCTTCGTTGACTAAAGGAACGCCGATCTCAGATGACGATGAACTGCGCTCTTTTGACATCGAAACATCCTGATACGTCAAATTAACTATTTGGTCAATTGATTCCACAGTTTTCCAATAGCCAAACCTATTTCTTCCTGCAGTCATTCATGCTTTCGGCCAAAGCCCCGCCTATTTTTGGCGCGTCGAAAGCTCGATGCGTAGGCAACTGAGAGTCAGCATCCCGCGACATGTTGTGCTGCAATCGATCACGCTATTGACTAAATAGTTAATTTTGGTAGCTTCACAGTTAGTTGTTGCAGGAACAGATGCCGCTACGTGCGCTGCTCGCGCCGCTACCGCGCAATGCTGTAAGGGATATGCCCGGCTGTGACTAATGGTTTCGAAGACGTTCTTTCGCGACTGGCGACACTGTCCGCCGACGCGGAGCGTTACGGGCGAGGCCTCTGCGATATCGGAATCAAGTATGCCGGCACTCCCGGAGAGCTCGAAGCTCGCGACTTTATTCTTTCGACACTGCGGGATCTTGGCTACACGCCTCAGATCGAGCCATTCGAATATCTGCACTACCTGCCGGTCGCAGCTCAGTTGGAAGTGATGTCGCCGATGCGGCAAAGCATACGAGCTGAGCCCCTGCAATTCGCCGCTTCGGCTAGCGCGGAGGGGGAAATGATTTACGTCGGGGATGGCACAAAGGCCGTTTTCGACCGCTTGGCCGAATGCGGGGTCGATTTCAAAGATAAGATTGTTGTTACCACTGGCTGGCCCCCGTTCCTGCTCTATCATCTGGCAGAGGAGCGCGGTGCGACCGGTTACGTCGTGATATCGCGCGCGCCGGACAGTATGATTACGGTGGGATCCGCCGTCCTAAGTCCGCGCCAAGGCAGTATTCCGGGTGTGCTGGTTACAAACGAGGACGGTCACCGGCTGCTAGCCCTTTTATCTTCTGGCCGGGTGCGCTTGCGTCTGACAAGCAACGGTGAATTCTCGTGTAAAATCTCAGAGAATTTGCTCGTGGAAATTCGCGGCAGCGAACACACGAATGAGAAGGTAATTGCTTGCTCGCACTACGATAGTCAATCCAAGGGCAGTCATGCGTGGGACAATGTGTCCGGTGATATCGCGCTACTTTCTTTAGCGCAGGCGGCAGCAGACCTTCAGCCGCGGCGAACGCTGCAATTCTATTTCTGTGGCGTCGAGGAACAGGGGATGTGTTCCGGCTCAAGCGCTTTCGTCAAGCGGCGGGCCGACCAGATGAAAGATTACCTGGCCGTAGTCAATTTTGACGGATTGAGTTCCGTCCTGTGCCCGCGCAACGTCATTCAGGCTACCTCCGAAGCGCTGGATCTGGCGAAGGGTGCTGCGCGCAAGCGCGATTGGCTAGTGCATGGCATCGCGCCGCTGCAGCCCAACAGCGATCATGCTGCATTCGTAGAGGCGGGCGTGCCGGCGATCTGGGTGCACGAAGGTCCCAGGAGTCCCTACCAGCATACGGAAGCGGACGTATTCGAGCATCTTGATATGCGAAAGCTGCTGGGAACGGCGGCGGTCGGCGCGCGTTGCGCGCTGGAATTGGCTTGTGACGCCTCCACTAATCTGGGGCGTTCGGCAAGCGCCCCGTGGAAGCAGTAGCGTAGAGGAACTGTAGCCGTGATGCAGACCAGATGGGGACTGTTTGCTATTCCCAGCATGGCGGCGTTGGGCGTGCTGTTCATCGCCCCGCAATTTTTTCTTGCGGTGCAAAGCCTGCATCCCAATCTCGGGCTTGGTCGAGTCGGCACCGGTTGGACGCTGGACAACTACGTGCGTATCTTGTCGGACGCGCATTACCTCAACGCTCTGCTGCGCACCATCTGGATATCGCTGCTTACCACCGGCGTGTGTTTGGTGCTCGGCTATCCGGTCGCATATTTTCTTGCGCGGACTTCATCCCGCGCGCGTGGCCTGCTGACGCTGATGGTGATCGCGCCGCTGCTGATCACCATTGTCGTTCGATCGCTCGGATGGATCATTCTCCTATCGAATACCGGGCCGGTAAATTTTGCTTTGCAGGCCTCAGGCCTCATCAACGGCCCGATCCCATTCATTTATAATCAGCTAGGCGTGATCCTCGGTCTCGTTCACGCATTCCTGCCGATGATGATCGTCATCCTCGTCGGCGCGATTCAGCAGATAGATCGGTCGCTGGAGGACGCTGCGGCCGATTTAGGAGCGAGCCGGTTAGAGACATTTGCCCGCGTTGTGATCCCGTTGAGCTTGCCCGGGATTTCCGCCGGCGGTGTTCTGATCTTCGGCGCGGCTACCAGCGTGTACACCACAACCATCATGTTGGGTGGCGGTCGGGTTCTCACCACGCCGATTCAAATCGGCCAAGAGCTCATGATGACGCTCAACTACCCGGTGGCGGCTGCATTAGCGGTCATTATCGCCAGCATCGCTTTTGGCCTCGCGATCATCGGTATGAGGCTCACCCGGGCGAGGCACCTCGAGGCGGCTATATGATCGATAGTCGGACAATTGGCAGATTAGGCGCAGGACTGTTCCTGACGGCAGTATTCGCGTTTTTGCTAACACCGTTCGTCTATATCGCTGTCGGTTCGCTGAATGATACGACCCTTTCTTTTCCTCCTCGTTCAATCAGTCTGTCTTCCTATTTTGAAATTCCTCCGGCGTTTTTTCATGCGCTGAATATCAGCTTGGTGGTAGCAACGGCGAGTACGTTGATTGCTTTGCCGCTTGGGATCAGCGGTGCGCTAGCTGTCGTCCGGGGAAGGTTTCCCGGCCGCGACTTCGTCAATGGCCTGCTGCTGTCGCCACTGCTGCTGCCGGTGCTTGTTCTCGGCGCATCGCTTTATCAGTTCTATTTTGCGATCGACCGCACCATCGGCACCGCGATCACCGGATCGCTGATCGGTTTGATCCTGGGACATACGAGTTTCTGCATTCCATACGTGGCGCGCGCCGTCATTCCGGCCTTGATGCAGATTCCTGCGCGAGTCGAAGAGGCTGCGTTGGATCTCGGCGCCAGCCAGTGGCTTACCTTCCGGAAGATAACGATGCCTATGATCCGCACCAGCTTGGTTGGCGGCGGAGCATTCGCCTTCCTCACGTCGTTTGACAATTTTCCGATGTCTCTCTTCCTGGCCGAGGGCAATAACGCCACGCTGCCGGTCGTCATGTTCCAATTCATCGAGTTCGACCTGAAGCCCACCGTCTTGGCCATGTCGATGTTGGTAATCCTTCTTTCCCTCGCGGCCATGTTTGTGATCGAGCGGACCATCGGGTTGGCGACCTTTGTCGGGTTGCAGCAGCGATGACCGATACTTGTTCCCATGCGCATTGAACCAACCAACCCAATGGAGGGTAAAGCCATGACTAAGCATTCGATATGCCGGACCGGCATAGTGGGCAGTTTGATACTCGCGGCCTTGTTTGGAATTGAGCCGAGATCGGCCTCTGCAGCGGACCCCCTGCGCTTCGGCGGGTACGGTGGCGCTCTTCTTGAAGTGCAAAAAAGCTATCTGGGCGAACCGTTCGAAGCCCTAACCGATGTAAAGATCCAATGGACGGCTTCGACCGAGGAAGTCTATACCAACAAGCTTACCGCTACCGCGGGATCGGCGCCGCCGTTCGATCTTATTATGTTGGACGAGCCGTGGTACAGCCTGGTGCGAGTCCGCGGTCTCGCCGAGAAGCTCAACGCGACCCGGGTGCCAAATCTCAGGAATGTCAAAAAGGAATTCTTGCTGCCAGACAACGTCGGGGCGTGTCTTTTCAGTTTTACCCTGGGCATCGTTTACAACAAGACCAAGTTCGCAGAGTTGGGAATTCCGGCGCCAAGCCGCTGGCAGGATTTGGCCAATCCTAAGTTGAGCGGCCACGTGGGTACGCAGACGATGGCGGCCACTGCACCCAAGCATCTCCTTGCGGCCTACGCAATCCAGTTCGGCGACCCACCGACGAAGTGGGACCGCGCGATCGATGAAGTCGCGAAGATCAAGTTCCATTCCTTCTCTTCCGGCGTCGCAGACCTGGTGGCGAAGATGGAAGCAGGGGAAATTTGGGCGGCGCCGATGACCAATGGCCGGGCTCAATCGATGATTGATAAGGGATTGCCGGTCGCATTTATCCTTCCCGAGAACGGCGATGGGACCAGGGGCGGCGTGGCTTGCACCGCCCTTGTCTTAACCAAAGGAAGCCCTAACCGAGTGTCGGCGGAAAAGTTCATTTCCTTCGCCCTCAGCCCTGGCGCTCAGATGATGCAGGCCGTCTCTAAAAATCCCTATGGGCCCGTCATCTCCGCGCTCGACGAAACGTTAGGTAAGGCCCCCGAGCTAGGCGCGCGCGTTCCGTTCGGCGACATGACCAAGACCGCCTTGCGCCTCTCTTGGGACCAGGAGGCGCTCGATAAGTTCCCTCAATACGTCGATGCGTGGAATCGGAAAATTCAGAAGTAAACGAATGCAATCAGCCAACTTGGTTCTGGATCAAATCTACAAAACCTACGCGAGCGGCGTGGGCCTGCCGGCCGTCGGCGGCATTACGCTCAACGTAAAGCAGGGAGAGTTTTTGACTCTGCTGGGCCCAAGTGGTTGCGGGAAGACGACGTTGTTGCGTATCGCCGGCGGCTTCATAGCGCCATCGTCCGGGCGCGTGCTGGTGGAAGACAAGGACGTGACCAATCTTCCACCACAGCAACGGCCGACTGCCATGGTGTTCCAGAACTATGCGCTTTTCCCGCATATGACGGCGGCTGACAATGTCGCCTTCGGCTTGAAAGTGCGCCGATTGCCCGGTCCGGAAATTGCTGAACGCGTCAAGGCAGCGCTGACTATCGTGAGCCTGGCCGAATTCGGCGACCGCTATCCCCACCAAATGAGCGGCGGACAACAGCAGCGGATCGCCTTGGCGCGCGCGCTGGCTGTGGAGCCTCCGGTACTTCTGATGGATGAACCGCTTGGGGCGCTGGATGCCAAGTTGCGGGAGGAGATGCAGTTCGAGCTGTGCTTGATTCAGCAGCGACTCGGGATCACGACGATCTACGTTACGCACGATCAGGAAGAAGCCTTCAATATGTCAGACCGGGTGGCTGTCATGCATCAGGGTCGAATCCTGCAGTTGGACGCGCCGGAAGAGATTTATCGTAAGCCCACAAGCGCATTCGTGGCGAACTTCGTTGGCAGAAGTAACACATTCCGCGGAACCGTTTCCGAGGGAGCGCGCGGGATTGAAATCACGGATGGACAGACTTTGACGGTGAACGTGCCCGCCGATCTTGCGCCCCACGCTGCCGTTGTACTGATCGTGCGTCCAGAGGACGTCGCCGTTGGAGAATGTGCAGGAGCGGACAACCGGGTCGAAGGGACGATCGAGCGCCGCCGTTTCACGGGGGGCGCTTACCTGTATCACGTTCGAATTGGCCCCCATTCCCTTGTCATCGCCGAGGATCGCCGCGCCACGCTGATAGCCGTGGGCGAAAAAGTACGGCTTTGCTGGCGTAGCGATCGATCGATACTGCTTCCCGAGAATTCACCAGGGATTAGCCCCTAAACTCCCGCGCCTAGATGGCGCGGCAGCCGCAATATTTGACAACGGAGAAGAACGTCCATGCCTGTGTTTTTGAACAACAAAGATCAAGAAGACTGCATCACGCCTAAGGACGCGATGGAGGCGTTGGAGCAGGGTATACGCCAGTTCGCACGAGGCGACGGCATTCGCCGACCGCGCATCGACAATTTTCTTCCTACGGTGAATCCCAAGGAGTATTTTTGCTTCAGCTCCATGGAAGGCGGCATCCGGGATCCTGGCTATTATGCCTTGCGGATCAAGCCGGAAATTTATGGTTGGGAGGAATACGCCGGGAAGAGGAGAGAGACAACTTACTCCTACCAGCCCGGCCTCTATGCGGGCCTCGTGTTCCTCTATAGCACGAAGAATTCTGAATTCCTGGCGATGATGAATGACGGCTACGTCCAGCATTTGCGGGTCGCTTCGACGGCGGCGCTCGGGATCAAGTATCTTTCCAGGCCAGAATCCAAGGTCATGGGCGTCTACGGAACGGGCGGAATGGCCCATTTTTTTCCGCTCACTGCGAAAGTCGCGCGGCCGATCGAGCGGTTGCAGGTCTACAGCCTGAATCGCACGCGACTCGAGAAATATTGCGAGGAGATGCGAACGAAAATCGACTGCGAGATCGTTCCGGTTAGTGAGCCCGAGGCAGTCTGCAAGAACGCCGATATCGTCGTCGCCTGCACCAATTCGATGGAGCCGGTTCTTAATGCGGATTGGCTGGCGCCCGGCACCCACCTTAGCAATGTAACTCACTGGGAACTGGGCGCAGATACATGCGCGCGGATCGGCTCGGCCGGGCTGCTAGTGCGCCGCTCGCCGGTATCGGTCAAAGATTATATTGATGACGACTTTGGCATTCGATTGAACGTGATGGCCTATATCGGCGGTACGCCGGAAGAGCGCGCCACCGTTCCGGTCGGAAAGCGCAGCGACAATCGTTACCCGAATGCGCGGTACGTGGATTGCTGCAACTGGGGCACCGATGAGCCGTATTGGGCCAAACGGCCCAAGGATGAGATCACGATATTGGCAAACTGTTCCTATGGCACGTTGGAAGGCGAGGTCGGTAACAGCGCCGGCATCCAGGGCATCCAGTTCGCCTCCATTGGGGGCCGTATCTATGAACGCGCGCGTAACATGAAGCTGGGCATTGATTTTCCGCGCGAAATGTTCCTCCAGGATATACCGACCTGAGCGGTCCACTAGAAGTTAGTTGGCCCTGCCAGCCGGTGGTCTGTTGCCACGGCTGCGGGCCATCCGGTTCGATCCAGGATTGCAAAATCTTGATTTGCTCCCTAGTGGAATTCGTCGAGCGGCGGCGGCTATGACACCTGGGCAGCTTTCGGCTAGGCGCGGAAGCGCGCGCCCTACTCTGCCGCCAATTGCGGGATCGCTTGTGACGGCGTTCGAAGTGAAATTCCGTGTTCCTAGTCCAGAATTCCCTGTTCTGCCGAAATAACTCCCTGTTCTGTTGAGGAGGGAATTTGCCTTCTACATTATCGGAACCGACATTCCCGATTTCGCGGGAAAGTCTCCACCGTAATCATTGGCAAATTCCCGTTTTCCGGAGTCGCGACGCGGAGACTTAGGTTTGATGGCACTGCGCGGTGGGTTGGCAGTGATGTTCTGGGGTCAATCCCTGTAATCCCAAGTTGACATACTGGCGATGACTTCAACGATGCCGTTCACACCGGATAAATCCGCTCACCGGGAAACCCCGTAAGGAATTGCAGCTATGTTCTCGTCTAGTAGACGAGCGCTGCAGCAAGGTTCGATATGGAGCCGCATCAAAGAATGGAGGATCGTCTACAACACTAACCGGCCGCATACGAGGCCCACACGGCTTGTTTGCAACACGCCCCGACGAGGGGCATAACCGGACCAGACTCTCCTTATAAACGGGGCGAGTTGGGGAGCAGGTCAAGGCTCCTAGCACCACATGGCGAGAGCCGGGCGGCACCAGTGATGCCGAGCGCATCAGTCGTCTTCAGGGCATGGGCAATGCGTTCCGCGCCAATTTGAAGGATGGCGCGGCACTGGCTCGCCAATTCTCTCTTACTCATGACTTACCTTTCTTGGTTGGCCGTTGCGCCATTAACCGCTGTGCGAAAGTTTCCAGCACCTCTCCCTGCTCACCGCTTTGGCGGCTTCCTCGCGGGCCTAGGCTTTATGCTGCCTGGTCGTGCTGTTGTTCTTTCTGTCCTGGTTACGGCTCATAGATAACAAGCCCTTGTATAGCTTTCTGGAGGGCGTATCCGCAGGAGTGGTGGGTCTCATCGCCGCTACCACGGTGGAACTTGTATTCACAGTGACGAGCCGCATACCTTCGCTTTTGCCGGAAGTATTGATTTTTGCCGTCTCGCTCGCGATCCTCTATCTGTGGAACGCAAAGGCGAATGTTGTGCTTGTTATTTCGCAGCGACATGACTTTCGAAGGGATCCTTCAGAAACCGGCGCGCCGACAATAATGCAGGGGTACGTGAAAGAGCTGGATAGCAATGGAGGTTCGCATGAAGACAGTGCTCGCGGCGACCGTAGTTCTTTGCATGATAGAGGTGGGTGCTGCGATGGCAGATAAAGCAAGCTTCGCGGATGATAGGGTTGGCACTCCACCGGAAGGCTGGACCGCTACGATGACCGGCAAGGGCAACCCGAAGTGGACGGTCGAGGCGGACCCAACCGCGCCTTCCAAATCAAATGTGGTCAAACAGTCAGGAACCGCCACATACCCGCTTCTGTTTAAAAGCGGTACCAGCCTCAAGGACGGCTTTGTCGAGGTTCGTTTCAAAGCAATATCGGGCTCCGAGGATCGTGCGGGCGGCATCATCTGGCGAGCAAAAGACGCCAACAATTACTATGTCGTTCGCGCCAATGCGCTCGAGAACAACCTTGTTCTCTACAAGACGGTCAATGGGACACGCAGCGCGCTTGATATCGCCGGACGTAAGGGTGGCTATGGAGTGAATCTACCCGTGCCCTCGGGCCAGTGGCATTCGCTCCGTGTGGAGTTCGCCGGAAACCGCTTCAAAGTCTCCTTCAATGGCAAGACTGCCTTTGAAGTTGAGGACCGGACCTTTTCCGAAGCCGGTCAAATCGGCCTCTGGACCAAAACGGATAGCGTGACCGCGTTCGATAGCATCTCATACGGCCAAGCGAAGTAGTGCTAACCAGCCAAAAAATAACTGGCGCTCGTGACGGAAAATCAACGGTGGCTTTATGAAATCGCCACCAGCGCACCGAAGGGCTTAGAGCGCGCGGCCAATCCCGAGTGCCTCCGCAGACAATCGTTTGCTGCCGGACGAATCGGCCCACGTCAGCAGAACGGCAATCAGCGCGGCTCCGATGGCCCCAGAAATTCCTATCATCGGGATGCGACCAAAACGCACGTCAACTGATCAGCAATCGGAGATAATTACACTCGATGTGCTGGCCGCTCATCAAACCATCGACCGTGACGCGAAGGGACAGCGCCATCATGGCGGCGCTCGCAATACCGCGGGCGTTCTTCCACAAGCTCCGGCTGCTGCAAGGTGTTTTCGATCTTCGCGACGCGCTGGTCGACATTCTGGAGTTCCGCCCTCATGCAGTAATAGGCGCCCGTATGCCGCGCGCGCTGCCCGTGGCTTCGGTGACGGTTTCGCTGTCATTGATCTTGTCGGCGTATTTGTCGGAGTTGGGCTTTAGTCAATTTCAAATCGGAATTATCGCAAGCGCAGCCCTTCTTGGAACGGCCGTTCGGCAGCCGTCCGTGGCAGCATAGATAGTCATAACGCCAATATCTGCCTCGCTTACATTCAGAGTTCATAATTTCGGAGGCGGTGCTCCCTGGTCGATATCCAATGGAAAGCGTCACGCCTCCTGTCGATTTGAGTGTTGGCATTGCGCCGAACAACGCCTCGTAACATCCTCAGACGTTGAGGTGGGCGGATTTTATCTGGCGCGTGGGCTGACCCACTCATGAGTTATCGCGAAGCGCTAGATAGCGACGTGCAAACGTCTTCTCCGATCTCTTGCCAAAGCTTCGGCCCTTTGGCCAACCGGCGACCAAGAGTGTCAAGAAAATTGTCGTAGCGCTCGCCGGCTTTGGCCCGCGTCGCGGCCTGCGTGGCGTCGGGCAATGGCGGGGTGGAACTGAGCCAGAAGCGGACGAACAGTGCCAGGGTCTCGACCGCGATGCCGGTGTCGCGTTCCAGCCGCTGCATGCGGCGGTCGATGCCGTCGAGCCGTTTGGCGGTGGCAGCTTCGCGGCGTTCGTCGGAATCCGGCGAGAGGAATGAGGCGATCGCAGCCTCGGCAATGAGGGAGCGGGACCGGTCACGCCGCGCGGCGAAGTCCGCGAGCGAGCGCAGGAGATGGGGATCGAGATAGACCGACAGGCGGACCTTCTTCTCCATCTCAGAGCTCCATGCCGTCACCCGGGTCCATGGAGATCTGCCGCGCGACATTCCGGGCGTTGTGGGCAAGCGCCCGGACGCGGACGGCATCGTCGTCACGCTCGTCCATGTCAGGATCGAACTCATTGGCGGCTGGCTTTATGGGTTGCGGCGCAATGTCCTTGTGCCGTTCGAGGCCGGGCTCGCGGCGCAGGCCGGCATTGGCCGGATCGTCCGCCGCCTTGCCGTCCGTGGGGGCGACGTTGGTGGGTGCCGTGACCCCACCTCCCGGACCGCCATCCGCGACGGGCGCTGGCGGCTGGACCGGCGCGAGCGCGGACCAATCGTCGGGCTTGGGTTTTATTCCTCCTTCCTGGTGTTTTGGAGCAAGCAGGATGCGTTCCGCGAGCCGCCGGTCTTCGAAGTAGCGCGCCTTTTTCGCTCGGATCGGAGGAACGCCGGCGACCATGACGATCTCGTCGTCGGGAGGAAGCTGCATGACCTCGCCTGGCGTCATCAGCGGCCGTGCCGTCTCCGAGCGCGACACCATCAGATGGCCGAGCCAGGGTGAGAGACGGTGGCCGGCATAGTTCTTCATCGCCCGCATCTCGGTTGCCGTTCCGAGCGCATCGGACACACGCTTGGCGGTGCGCTCGTCATTGGTCGCGAAGCTCACGCGGACATGGCAATTGTCGAGGATCGAGTTGTTGGCGCCATAGGCCTTCTCGATCTGGTTTAATGACTGGGCGATGAGGAACGACTTCAGCCCATAGCCCGCCATGAACGCGAGCGCGGATTCGAAGAAGTCGAGCCGGCCGAGCGCCGGGAACTCGTCGAGCATCAGCAAGACGCGATGACGACGGTCCGTCGCGTGCAGATCCTCGGTGAGGCGCCGCCCGATCTGGTTGAGGATCAGGCGGATCAGCGGCTTGGTGCGGCTGATGTCGGAGGGCGGCACGACAAGGTAGAGCGTCGTCGGTTTCTCCTCCCCGGCGATGTCGGCGATTCGCCAGTCGCAGCGCCGCGTCACCTGCGCCACGACGGGATCGCGGTAGAGCCCGAGGAACGACATCGCGGTGGAAAGCACACCGGAGCGCTCGTTGTCGGACTTATTCAGCAGCTCCCGCGCGGCCGAGGCGACGACGGGATGCGGGCCGTGTTTGCCGAGATGCGGTGTCGTCATCATGGCGACCAGCGTGGTTTCGATCGGCCGCCTCGGATCGGACAAGAACGACGCGACGCCAGCGAGCGTCTTGTCGGTCTCGGCGTAGAGGACATGAAGGATCGTGCCGACCAGCAGCGAGTGACTGGTCTTCTCCCAATGATTGCGCCGCTCCAGCGAACCTTCTGGATCGACGAGAACGTCGGCGACGTTCTGGACGTCGCGGACTTCCCAGACGCCGCGGCGGACCTCGAGCAGCGGGTTGTAGGCGGCGCTGGCGGTGTTGGTAGGATCGAACAGCAGCACGCGGCCAAAGCCCGCCCGCAGCCCGGCGGTGAGGCCCCAATTCTCACCCTTGATGTCGTGGACGATGCAGCTTCCCGGCCAGGTCAGGAGCGACGGCACCACCAGGCCGACGCCCTTGCCGCTTCGTGTCGGCGCGAAGCACAGCACATGCTCGGGTCCGTCATGGCGAAGATAGGCGCTGTCGAGCCTGCCGAGCACGACGCCGTCCGGTCCGAGCAGGCCGGCGGCCTTGACCTCGACGGTGTTCGCCCAACGCGCCGAGCCGTAGGTTTCGGCATGCTTCGCCTCACGGGCGCGCCAGACCGACATGCCGATGGCGACGGCGATGGAGACGAAGCCGCCCGACACGGCGATCGCTGCACCCTCTAAAAAGACGCGGGGCGCGTAGGCGTCGTAGAAGTACCACCACCAGAAGAAGGCCGGCGGGGGATAGACCGACAGCCCGGCGAGATCGAACCATGGCGCCCCGAGCTGCGGCTGAAATCCCAGTCGCCATGCCGTCCACTGCGTCGCACCCCAGGTGGTGGTGAGAACGATGGCAAAGACGGTGAGGATCTGACCCCAGAGGATCTTGGTCGCGGTCACAGCGACTCCTCGCGTGCAAATTCGGCCACAGGAAACTCGTGTGCGCGCACGCGTTCAATGACAATCGAACGATGATCGCAAGCGAACGCAGCGCTGCGAAAAAATACTGATCCTTCCGACGCAATCGTCCGATGCTTACAGGCCGAGCCCGCGCTTCCGGCCGAAGCTCCAGTCGACGCCGCCGTCCGCTCGGGCGATGCCGGCGACGTGCTTGCCGAGATTGCGTTCCAGCGATGGCGACCAAGGCACGAGTTGGAAGCCGAGCCCGTCATCGATCATGGCGAAGCGGCCGGAAGAGAGCATGAGGCGCTGACGGTAGATGCCGGCGACGTGTTCTCCGCTCGCCGCCTTCTGGAACGGCGTCCCCGCCTCGGCGGCGAGCTTCTCGCCAATCGCATCGAGTTCACGCCGGCGGAGCGTGTCGAGCAGATTGCGCGTGTAGATGACTTGTTGTCCCTGCCGCCGCGCCAGACCTTGCTCGATCAGGTGATCGGTGCGCGCCGTCATCGCAGATTGCACCTCGGCGCCGAACCCGCCTCCACCGAGCGCTGTGGGCTCGCGGGCGATGAGTTGGCGATCGATCCAGGTGGCGCCGGACGCCTTCACCTGCGCGGCGATATCGAGATCGGATCGCACCGCCAGTGCGACTCGGCGTCGGCCTTGCGCGTCGTCGAACTGGCGCAACTCGACGATCGATCCGGTGGTACTGTCGCCGGCCGCGTCAAGGTCGGGCAGCTTGATGTGATGGGTGCGTCCATCGATGCCGTCGACCACGGCATAGGCGGTGCCCTTCAACTCGTCGTCGAGGCCGCGATCAAGAAGCCGGCCGACAACGCGATCGCCGATGCCCTCGCCGGCAAGCACATAACTCGACGCAGCCCGCTCGATGCCGCGCTCGGTGAGCGCCCGGTGCATGCGCTTGATGATATCGCCACGTTCGCCGAGCGCGCGCAGGGTGGCTTCGGCCTCCTCGACCATCACCCACTGGCCCGGGCCGGGCTGATGAGCGAGGCCGAGGGATTCGAGCTTGCGCAGCCGGCCGACTTTCTGCGTCAGGTATGGGTCGGGCTGTCGATCGGGTCGAGGTGCGAGGTCGATGACGCGATGCTGACCGGCATCGCGGACAAGCTGACGGTCGAGCCGTGTCCAGCGTTCGGCGTCGATCTGATTGTCGAGGTTGCGGCGGATGTCGAGATCGGTGCGAGGCCCAAGCTCCTGGGTGACGAGATCCTGCGCTCGCGCCCGCATGCCCTGACTGATATAGTCCCGCGCGATGACGAGATCCTTCCCGTCGTCGGCGCGGCCGCGCAGGATGACGTGGACGTGCGGGTTGTCGGTGTTCCAGTGATCGGCCCCAACCCAGTCGAGTTTGGTTCCGAGGTCCTTTTCGACCTGGCGCATGAGGTCGCGCGCGTACCCCTTGAGGTCGGACATATCGGCAGCGTCCTCGGGCGAGACGATGAACCGGAAATGATGCCGGTCGTCCTCGCAGCGCTCGGTAAAGCCCTTCACGTCGGCATCGTTGGTCTCAGGCCCGAACATGTGCGCCTTCTCGCCGTCGCGCGAGACGCCTTCGCGGCGGAGATAGCTGAGATGTGCCTTGAGCGTCGCGCGGCGAGCATTGTGCCGAACGATCCGCGTCTTGACGGTGGCGAGACGCGAGCGGCTGGTCAGCAGCCGATTGGCCTGCACACTGGCGACACGGCCGCGGCCGAAGCGTGAGGCGCGGGGCGCCCCGATCTTGCCGGTCCGCGACACATGACCACCAGCCTTCTGGGCGGCGGCGAGCGCCTGGGCGACAAAGGGTTTTGCCCGCTGGACCCCGCGCGAGCGGATGCGGCCAGGCCGGATGCGGAAGTCGTCCTCGCGGCTCATGGCCCAATGTCTTGCGAGGTGCGATTTTCGTTGAACGGATTGCGGAATTGTCGCGTGCGCGGGCTGCGGAATGCCGGTGCACATCGCGGCGCGGTCACCAAAACACTTGCGAGATCAATGCCCCGACCGTCCCCCGACCGGGCCGCACCTCGCGGCCTTTTATCTTGCCCTCGAACGGTCGTGTTGCCGCTTCCCTCCCGGCTCGCACTTCCTGGTGCGCTGGGCTTCGCAATCTCACGATGATTCACGATGCCCTTCATCTTGGGCGCTCACCGCCTGCGCGACGGACAAACAGTTCGCGATCTTGCGCATTGCTCTCTGATGGAAGGGCCGCAGGCGCACGGGTCGATGGCGGTTCCGGGGCAGACGGAAGCGCAGTCGATCTGCTCTCAGGCTCGCTCGTTGCGGGTTTGGACTTGGGCGGAAAGAGCGCGCTCGACCAGCCGCGAGTACGCTCCGCGAATGCCGCGGTTATGTCGACGACGGGCGTTTCGGCGTCAGGCTGCGCATCGCCAGCCGTGTCGAAAATCTCGGTGCTGGTGCCTCTCGGCATGTCGAAATTGGGAGCGTCGCCTTTGGCAACGGATGTCGCTACGTCGGTCGCGAATTTGACGTCCGGCTGCTCCCAGGAACCGCGATAAACAGCAACGGCGCAGAAGGTCGGATCGGCCTTCAGACGCGGATGCGTTTTGCAGCGGCTGGCGTGCTTGGCGATCTGGGCGGCTGCCATCGCGACGTTGCGGCATGGCAGAAGAACGGTTGCTGCGACCCTCGATGGCGCCATCGAAAGCCCAGCGAGACCCACGCGCAAGACAGCACGCGACTCTGTGCGCGCCTCCCGGATTGCTAAATCCATGCTCGAATAAATTCTCGGGTTTGGTTCGCCCTGCACCGAGATCGCCCACGGTTCGCCGCCCGACTGGTGCCAGACCAGCGCGTGCATGAGCTTCGGATCGACCGCTAGCGCGCACGCGGTCACCAGCGTCACGAGATCCATAGGGCTTGCTCCTTTCGAAAGATTGCTCCGTCCACCGCGCGGCAGCGCCGATGCCATCGTGCTCGCGGCCGTCAAGGGCAAGGCGCAAGCGCCGGCCAGCGGCCGCCCTTGACCGCCGCTGCGCGCGACGGCTGACTGATGGACGAGCGGGACGGAGGAATGAGCCGGCTTTTCCGCGAACAGAGGAATGACGTGATCATTGCTCGTCCCGCGCGAACGCCTGACATTTGTTTTGCGCAGCGGCGGCACGGATCAGCTCCGGTTCTCGCGCTTGGACGGGCGAGTCCAGAGCAGGTGGAATGCGGAGCGGTCGTTGCCGGACTGGAACAGGTTGGCGCGGATCGGTTGGGTGAACGCGGGATCGTCGATCTGCAGCGAGACATATTCGCCGGCCTTCTCTCCGGTGCGGCTCCAGCCCGCGCCGACCTCCGGTCCTTCCTCGTCGCAAGCGTGAACCCGATAGTCTGGCGCGTTCTCGGTATCGCTGTGCTCGGCCGGAACAAGTGTGAGCTCGATGTCGAGCGAGAGCGTGCGCAGGCGCCCGGTGAAGCCATGCTTGGTGCGGGTGAAGGTGCCGATCTGTGCCATGTCGTCGTCCTTTCGGTTGGTGGTGGTGAGGTGGTTGGTAAGCCGGCTAACGGGTGCTGGCCCACCATTCGAAGTGGCCGTCGCCCGCCTCGTCGGTCCAGACGGGGAGCACGCGGCCGATGACCGAACGGCGCGAGAACGGGCCGAAATAGCGGCCATCCACGCTGTCCGGGGCATCGTTCATGAGAAAGAGTTCGTCGTCGGCGATGCGGCGGCAGCCTTGCCAGACCGGCAGTTTGCGGCCAGCTTTGTCGCGCTCGCGCGCGCGGCCATAGGTGGCGCCATAGGCAAGAATGTCGAGGCCGTTGCGACAGATGGTCTGACCGGGAAGCGCAAGGATGCGCTTCAGCAGCGGCATGCCATTCGGCAGATAGCCGCGGTCGGCGAGAAACTCGGCGATCAGCGGCGGCGGCATGATCGCGACGAGATCGGTGACAGCAAGATCGTTGGCCGCTTGCACGGCGTAGAGGCCGACGGGCGCGCTAGCGCTGGCGTTCCAGATCAGCGTCTTCGGCGGGTCAACGAAACCCGACGACCCGAGCGTGATGCTGGTGACGACCGTGGTCAGCATGGTTGCGACACGGGTCATGGGCTGACCTCGCGTCGTTTAAGCCACGCCTGGTGCCGAGTGCGGGTATAGGCGCGTGGCGTCTCGTTGACGGAAAGCCTGTTGTGAACGTGCTGCCAGTAATCAGGCGCGGCGTCGGCCGGATCGACGCCCAGGGCCTCCACGGCGTCGATCGCCTGCAACACGCGCTCGACCGTGGGCCAGCCGTCCATGCGCAACAGGATCTCTCCGCCTGGCCGCACAAAAGGAAGTGTCTGATAGCGCTCGCCGGCGGCGACAGCGCGGACGAGATCGATGCGCGAGATGACGGTGCCGAAGTCGTTGGCCGCCCAGCGCACGAAGGCGAAGATGCTGCCCGGCGCAAAGCTGACGACGCGGCGGTGGCGATCGAGGACTTGCTGTCCGACCTGACGGCCGAAAAGTAACCGGTTCTCGATGCGTTGCTTATGCCAGGTCAGTTCGACAAAGGTGAGTGTTGTGCCGGCATCCTGCGCGCGCGACACGCCGATCATCGTGACACCCCTCATGACGTGCCTCCATCGGTATCGGGAAAGGTCTTGAGAAGGAGGTCGCGCAGCATGTCGGCGACCGTGACGCCGCGTTGGAATGCCGCGACCTTGATGCGACCACGCAGATCGGGCGCGACATCGATGGTCAGCCGCGCAGTGAAGGGGCCGTGCTTGCGCCGAGGGCGGGACCGCGTTTCGCGCGATTTGACCCAGCGCTCAGCGTCGCCTGGTCGCGAAGTGAACTTGCTTGTGTGCTTATGCCACACGCGCACGCCGCGGTTAGTCGGAGGAGTTGTCATCGGATGATCCTCCCGACCTCGGCAGCAAAGGCTCTGACCTCGCGCACGGCGGAATACGCTGCGCCGATCTCGCGGACCAATCGGCCGGTCTTCGCGGCGTCGGCAAAGGCGACGCGCTGGCCGATGCGCCGGCGCAGCATCGGCGGATCGTGATCGGCCAGCGCCTTGACGGTCTCGCGGGCGATCGCCGTATGCGCACAGCAGCGGTTAACGACAAAGCGCGCCAGAAGCCGTCGGCGACGATAGGTCCGCGCCTCGTCGATGAGCGTCAGCATGCCGGCGGAAGCCCAGCCATCGAAGGCCGAGGGCTGCACCGGAAGCAGGACGAGATCGGCAGCGAGCAAGGCTGAGCGCATGACCGTGGCGATGCGAGCTCCGTCGATCACCACATGGTCGACGCCGCGGGCGATGGCCGGCACCTCACGGTGCAGCGTGTCGCGCGCGAAACCGACGACGTCGAACAGCCGCGGCAGGCCCTCGCGCAGGCGCTGCTCGGACCAGTCGAGAGCCGAGCCCTGCGGGTCGGCGTCGATCAGCGTGACGCGGCGGCTCTGCCGTGCCCATTCGCCTGCGAGATGCAATGCGAGCGTCGTCTTACCGACGCCGCCTTTGTGATTGAGGAGCGCGACGATCATGGCGCCACGTCGGTGGTGGCGGCATGTCCAACGTTTTCCGTGTGTGTCAACTCGGGACGAGGAAACGCCGAGACGACAGCATCGAGACGCGACGTTGGTCGATCGTAATCGTTGCCGGGTGAAGGCGCAGGTGACGTCTTGTCGTTGCTCGACGATCCGCAACCGGCGGATCGCGTTAGCAAGAATCCGAAGGATTCACTGTTAGCAAAGTTAGGCGCGCGAATTTGGCAAGCCGCGCCGGAGCTTAGGTCCGGTTTGGGTTCCTGATAGTACGGGTTCGGGGTTCCCGATCGTACGGGTGTTCGGGTTCCTGATAGTACGGGTCTGGTCACAGCTTGTGCACCGGTTGACGCCGCACCGCGCGGACGCGCGATGTCGACATGGATTGAAGGGCGGTTGGTTGAAAGGTCAGGCGCGGCTGGCCGACGGCGCCGGGGGCAAAGCCGAGCTGATAGCCGGGGAGCGGCTGGCGGCGCACGATGTCGCGCAGCTCGAACGCAAACCGCTTGTAGGGCGAGAGGCTGCCGGACTTGAGGTGAAGATGCCGGAAGTCGAAGCTCCAGCCATATTGCTGACGACCACCATGCTTGCGCACGAGCCGATACAGCCAGCGTTCAAGCCCGCCAGTCAGATCGAAATACGCCCGGTCGATGGTAAGCACGAGCGCGTCCACCATGACGCCGGCGTAGAACCAGTCTGGCAGGATCAGCTCGATGCCTTGCGGCCGGCCTGCGCCGTCGGCGCGCTCCTTCCACTCGTTGATCCAGGAGAAGCGGTGCCGCCGGCGTTCGCGCGGTTGACGGATCGAGGTGGCGACGGTGGTGGATTGCAGGCGATCGAGGCCCGCCTTCAGGCGCTCGTAGCTGAGCGCCGAATCGCCGCGGCCGATGAAGGTCAGGATCTCATAGGGGGTGGCGGCCATCAGGCGCGAGGTGCGCCGGCCTCGGTCGCGCGCGTCGACGATCTGCGAAGCGGCCCAGATCAAGACATCGGCGTCCCATATGGTCGCCATCCCGTGCTCCGGCGTCGCCTCGACGCGGATCGTCACCTCGCCCATCCGGAAGTCGATCGGCCGGACGCGCGGCGTCTTGGCGAGGGAAAAGAACGGCCAGGACATCAGGTCTTGCGTGTCGCGCAACGCCATGTCGCCAGGTCGTGCCCGGAACAATTCAAGCTGCTGGTCGTCGAGCGGGCGGCGCATCTGATCGGCCCGGTTCAACGAGGACGCGGCGGCGCCGAACGCGGCGGCACCGTGCCGGTCGACGCGGTCGCGCGTCCCGGATCAGAGGTTGAGTTGCGCGCGCGCTCGGCGGCCCAGGCTTCGAGGTCGTCGATCGCATAGACAACGCGGCCGCCGAGCTTGCGAAAGACCGGGCCGGTCCCGGTGCAGCGGTGCTTCTCCAGCGTGCGGCCGGAGAGGCCGAGAAATGCGGCGGCGTCATGCGTGCGCACGAAGCGCGGCGCAATACCTGATGATGATGCGTGCAAGAAGAGCCTCCGTGCGGGTTCCGGACGCCGCCGGGCAAGGCGGCGACATGGAGGCAAGCGTGACGGAGAATCAGCGTCGCGGGGGAGACCCGCCGCAGAATGCCTCCTGCGGTGTCTCTCTCGAAATGTGGAGGTCGACGGTTTGCGGTCTGGGTTCGGTTGAAGAATTACCGGCGGCGGAAGCGCTTGGCACGCGCGGGATCGCCGCGAAGGAGCGTAAGATAGCCGCCATTCATCAGCGCGACGGCGCTGGCGACGATGCGGTTGACCTTCTTGCGCAGCGCCGCGTTCTTCCATTCGATCGCAGGAATGGTTCGTGCCGAAGGGTCGAGCAACACTGAGGCGATCTCGCGCCGGCTCGCGCCAGCCTGTTCGCCATCGAGCGCGCGAACCTGGACGGACAGCCGGGCACGCTGAAGCGGCGACAGTTGCAGGCTGCGCAGCGGAGGCCCGGCGCGTTTGCCGGTGAGGCGCCGATGGAGACGCTGAAGGCTATGCAGCCGTGCGCCGAAGTCATCATCGAAGGGAAGCAGGAACGCGCTGTCATGCTTCGGGACGCCGTCGACGATCCAGAGTCGATGACGGCCATCCGGATCGTCGATCAGGAGATGACGGCCGTCATCCGTGTCGACGCTCGCCACGACCGGCACGAGCGCGTCGAAATCGATGGGATGCGCAGTTGGGAAACTTTCAGGCGCCTGCGCAACGACGACAACGGCAGGCGAATGTTCCGGCTGCCACAGGGCGGGAGACTGCCATGCAGGTATCTCGGGTGCATGCGGGAAAGATCAACCCCCATTGGCGCGCGAGGCGCGCCATGCCGGCATCGTGCGCCAGCGAACCGGACGCAATGTGGTCTTGTGTATTGCGGTAGTTTTCGGCATAGGCGGGATTGCGTCGAAGAAACTCGACGGCAAACTGATCTCGATCGAGTCGCATGAGTTTGTTGGCGGTACTCGCGGACCGCCAGTCGGACGTCGCTGGCATAATTGTCCCTCCCTCGCCGATCCTTTCATCGGATCCGTACGGTTGAGTATTGGGAGAAATGCTCGGCTCGCTAGATGGAAATTTGGAATGGCGTGATAGTCGCGCTGGGCTCGCGCGCTCGCCGTTTTCGATTCTTGAGATACGCGGCAATATTCTACTGCATGCGAGGCTCAAGAAGGTGACGGTAGCCTTTCTCGGTCATCCAGCGTGCACGAGCGAGATGGCTGTCATGCACAATCTTCGCGCGCTCGGGCTCTTTCTCGGGATCGAGTCCGAAGATGAGGGCGACTGCCTCGCGCCAGTCAACGCCCTCGGCCTCAGCATCGAGCAGCCGGATATAGCTTGCCAAATGTCTCTCGTCGTAGGGACTGACGCGATCCAGTTGCGGTGGCCGATCTTCAAAGGAGGGCGTGCTCATGGTGCCCCTGATTCTGTCTGACCGGAGCAATGACGACCCGGTGGGGTCCGCGGCATCCAGTCATGGTCGCCGAAACGGCATCGCGTAGGCGATGCTTTGCTATCGCCTGTCCAAATTTCAGCCATCATGCCGCCGCGCATCGGCCACCCCGCACCCATGGTGTGCGGAGGCCCATGCATCCATGGTCCCGTTTTCATAAAAGCGCCCGCCCGAATTTCTCGCGAAATTGCGGGAGACAGGCGGCTCGTTCAAGTGTCGCGGCGAAAAAATTCGACCGGATCGGCCTCAAGAACGATCGCGAGCTTCTCCAGCATGTCGATCGTTGCTGCATGCTGCTCGCGTTCCAGCATGCCGACGTAGTTTCGATTGATACCCGCACGATCGGCAAGCTCCTCCTGCGACAGATTTTTGGCCTGGCGCAGCCGGCGTAGATTCGTCGCAACGGTCTCCCGCAATCTCATGCAGAAGACGTCGCCGGATCACTAATATACTGCCACCTAATATACTAGGTATTCGCGGCTGACGCCAGTTCGAGGGCGCCATTTTAGTGCCGTGGGGAGCGGAAATGCCGGTCCATCCGGAGGGCGCCGTCCGCCCGGAGTTACGGTCGAATTGTTATTGTCACGACGTCGAAACCGCGCGGTCGAGACCGTAGCCGCGCGGCTCGATCGGTCGGGGCCGTCGGGACCGGCTCAAGAAAGCAGCCCCGCCCGGTGTGTCGGGCGGGGCGCTGGGAAGCCGGCTCAGTCGGCATTGGCCTTGCGGCCGCGGGACCAGATGAGCGTGTAGCTCTCGCCGCCCTCTTCGTCGAAGAGGTTTGCGTAGATCGGAGCGTTGAAGCTCGGATCGTCCAGCTTGACCGATAGGTAGTCGCGGCCTTCGCCGGAGCGTTTGGACCAGGCGGCGCCGATCTCGGCTCGGCCGACATAGGCGCGGTGGCTGGGGGCGTTCTCGTTGCTGCCGTTCGCTTCGGGGACGAGGCGGACGTTCTTGGCCTGGAAGGTGAGCGTGACGATTTCGCCGACGAAGCCGTTCTCGGTCTTCGTGAAGGTGCCGATGTTCGCCATGATAGTTCTCCTTGCTCTCTGTTTCCGAGCCGCGACCATCGCGGTCTCGATGGCGACCGAAAGGCCGGAGACGATCGACGCCGCATCCGCTTGCGGACCGAAGCGCAGCGGAGGATGCCAGGCGGGCAACTTTCTTGTCTCGCGAGGAATGGGCGAAGCCCAGGGGAAGAAAGTTGAACGCCGGCATTGCGGCTAGGCGATCGAGGCGCAGCCGGTGTTCGGCCAGGTCAGGCCATCGTAGAGACCCGAATGGTCGTGCTTCTCGGAACAGAGAAGACCCAAGGAGGACCGGCGAACGTCACCAACACAAGATCGCACGATACGGCGACCTGCAAATCGTCCTGTCATCCCCCCAAGGCTACGTCCTGTCCCCGAAACCGCCCGCCCGGAACGTCGCGCCACCGTAACCTTAATCGCCCGGAGCCGCAGGGTCGGTTCCAATGCGCTCCGCAGACCGGGCGCATCTCCTGTGGGGTCATGTCTGGCGAGCCTGAGCTTCGATCCTGCTCCGATCAGAATCCGCAGACGTTGGGGGGCGCGGCACAATTCTCATCAGGTCGCGGCGCCGGGCCTACGACAACGCCGGTCTTCCGGACCCAGCCGGCACGCCCGGCGGGGCTGCAGGGTCCAGGCTGTCACGCCGATGGCAACCGCGCCAACGACGGCGAACACCTGCCGCCAAAGGTCAGACGTCATGGTGAGTCCGGAGAGGCCAAAGGTCGCGTAGTAGCCGGCAAGCGCAGCCGGGACTGCGAATATCAGTGCGACCGCGACGCGGAGAACAAGCCTGCGGACGAACGAAAAGATGGTCTGCCCGATGACAAGCACGAAGGCTGCCGCGACGATGCCAAGGCCGATCGCGGCTAGCGGCCCCGTTCCGGTTTGGTGCGTATACAGGCCCGCGGTCATGCCGACGAAGAACGGCAGCGCGTAGATCGCGAGCGTGAACAGCACCCAGCAGAAGAAGCCGAGGCCTACGATGTTGAGTAGGATGCCGATGACAAGCATGGTGATGGCTCCTGTGACAAAAGAGGCAAGGGTTGCGCCTTCCACCACCACGGCGCATCGAAAAGTATAGCCGAGGACGATGGCAGGCGGGAGTGGAAGTTTGTTGCGAGGGCTTCCGCCTCGTCAGGACTGAGATGCGCAATGCGCGCATGTCAGAACCGGTATATCCGCTCCTGTTCGACCGGATCGCGAAGCTCCGCAGGATGCGAATGGCGAACGATCCACGCCGCAGGAATGTCGGTTCGCAGGCAGAACGAGAAGTCGATGGGCGCGGACCAATCAGGCCGGTTGCACGCCAGTCTCGTCCACTCCTGCAGCATTTTCGTCGCAAGCTCGGTACGTGTTTGCAGGCTGCTCATGCGAAGCGGCAAATCGATTTCCAACAAGGTGGGCGCTCCTCTTCGGAGTAGGACGCGTCGTCCAGCGGCGCCTAGGACCGCAGATATCCACTCGCTGCCGTAGATCAGGGTAGTGAGCCGCATGCTTTAACAGTACGGTATCATCTGCAACGACATATAGCCGGCCGGGATCGAGCCTATTGTCGATTTCGGCGATAGCGGCATCGAGACCGCTTTTCATCCACGCGAGTTCTTCAGATCCGTCGACGATCGCCTTCACCTGCGCCGTCATCGCGGCTCGATCGTGAATACGCAATCCTTGCCGGAAATAACTTCCAGCGTCGTCAGTCCGACAGCCATGGAAGGTCCGCAGTACGGCAGAATCGAGCGCGCTCGCAAGCGCGTCCGCGTGATAGTCAAAATCGGCGACAACGGACCGTCCGAGAACGTCGGACCATGCGGAATCATCCCAGCACAGTTCGCGAAATCGTCCGGGTTGTAGTCGTCTCAATCCGTCTCGGCTAAAGCGCGGGGACAGCCAAAGCGGTCAACTGCGGGGTCCAAGTCTCGGGCCGCTTCCACACGAAATGATGGCCACGCCAAATGTCATCGTCGCCCTGCGCCAGATGACGCGCAGGCGCAACAAGGTGTTCGACGTCCGAATCTATCTTTTGCATCACGGTGATAATACCGCGCGCGACGGATTTGTTGTCGAGTGACGGTGGTGCTCAGGCCCCGCTGCTGCCGAACTTCCACACCGGGATGCCAAGCTTGCGCGCCTTGTCGGCCAGGTTCTCTTGGATGCCGCTGCCCGGAAAGACCAAGACGCCGATCGGCAGCACGTTGAGCATCTGGTCGTTGCGCTTGAACGGCGCGGCCTTGGCATGCTTCGTCCAGTCGGGCTTGAAGGCGATCTGCGGCACCTTGCGGTGATCGGCCCAGCGGGCGGCGATGCGTTCGGCACCCTTCGGCGATCCACCGTGCAGCAGCACCATGCCCGGGTGCTTGGCGCGGACCTGATCGAGTCTGTCCCAGATTAAGCGGTGATCGTTGAAATCGAGTCCGCCGGTGAAGGCGATCTTAGGGCCGGCGGGCAGCAACACTTCGGTCTCGGCCCGCCGCTTGGCAGCGAGGAAGTCGCGGCTGTCGATCACCGCCGCGGTCAGAGCGCGATGGTTGACCATCGATCCGGTGCGCGGATGCCAGTGCGAACCGGTGTGGCGCGCGAAGTGTTCGGTCGCTTGGTCGCGGAACAGTTCCATGGCGTTGCGGCGCTCGATCAGGGTCATGCCCTCGGCCGTGAGGCGTTCCAGCTCGACCGAGCGGATCTCGGAGCCGTCCTGTTCGCGCTGGCTGCGCCGCTGCGCCTGCTCGTTGTCGTCGAGCTGGCGCTCGATGCGGCCGTTGGCGCGGTGGAAGAGATTGACGGTCGACCACAGCAAGTCCTCGAGGTCGGGTTCGAGGCGCGTGTCGCTCAAGGTCGCGATCAGGGCATCGAAGATGTCAGCGACGGCGCCGGCGACGGTGTGGGCTTCGGGCAGCGGCCGCGGGTCGGGTTCGTCCTGGAAGGGACGATAGCCGTAGAGCTGAAGCTCGGTGAGGACGTGATCGGTCGGGGATGCGGCGTGCGACCGCTCAGTACTGGTTTCGTCGTGATCCATGGTCATTGGTGCTTTCCTTCGTCGGATCGGTCGCGCCTATCGCGGCCTTCATGGCGACGAAAGGCGGCGGGCGGACCGGACCTGCACCGCGGAGCGAAGCGAAAGCGGCCGAAGCGAAGCGGAGGATGGCGGGAGCCGGCTATTTTGTTTCGCGATGTAAAGCGCCCTTTAGGGCGCGACGGAAAATAGTCGGCCAACCGCCATTGTGGAGACGGGCCGTTTGCCGCTTCGATCGCCCTCTCAAGAAGGCCGTGAGCGCGGCCCTCTCCGACACAACAGGAAGCAACCGATGATTCAGTCCGACGGAAGCCAGAGAATGCGCATGTTTCTCGTCCCGACCGTCGCGTCAGAGCCGATTGAACCGCGCGACGTCTTCAGGCACAAGCTGCACCCTCAGGGTGGCCCGCAGCGGACCGACGCCGAACCGGCGCAAATCGAAGTTGAAATCGTCGTGATGAGGCGACAGTGCGATTGCCTCGATCCCGACCGCGCGCGCCCGGTCGAACAGCTCCGCCATCGCAATATCGCCAGCCGCATCGGCGTCGCGGACGATGTATAGCCGACGCAGCGTTGCCGGTAACAGGATGGCGGCGAGGTGCGCGGCCGAAAGTGCGGCGACCATCGGCATGACTGGCATGACGCAGCGAAGCGACAGCATGGTCTCGATGCCTTCGCCGGCGGCAAGACAATCGTGCGCGATACCAAAGCGGACAGCGTTGCCGAGAAGGTCGCCCATGGCGCGCCGCGGCGAATCGATCGGAGCCTTGCCGCAGCCCGACGGATCGAGCCAGGTGCGGTGTGCCCCAGTGATGCGGCCTTCGAGATCGGTGACGGCCGCGATCATCGCCGGCCAAGTCTCGGTTGGCGCATATCGGTCGGGGCGATAGTAGCAGCGCGGATGGAAACGCAGGCTGCCGGTTCCGTGGAAAGCCGTAATGCCGCGTGTCCGCAAATACGTTTCCACGGCTGTGCCCGTAATCGGCTGCGACATGGCGAACAGGCGACGCGCCGATGTAGGCGATCCGGCCGGCGCGGATGCCGGAAGGGTCCGGGTTTCGGAATCGGGCTCTGACCGCGGCAGACTCAGGAACCGTCGTGCTTCGTCCACGACATCGTGGAAATCGATAAGGCCACAGCTTTCGCGGATGATGTCGAGCAGGTCGCCGCGTTCGCCCGTGGCGGCATCAGTCCATTTGCCCGCGGCACCCTTGCTGGATTCGGGGCCGCTCAAACGGACGAACATCGAGCGTCCGGGTGTATTCTTCACGTCGCCGACCAGCCAGTAGCGGCCTTCGCGGCGACCGTTCGAGAGATAGCAGCGGCATACCGCCTCGGCCTCGCGCGCGAGGCGATGCGCCAGTTCACCGGCATATCTCGGCATGGTCATGCCGCCCGCTCTGCGACACGCTCGACGGGATAGCGTTCCAGCACCTTGGCCAGGACGCAGACACCGCACGCATCGGTCGGGACGAACATGCGGAGCTTCCATGAGATGATCTCGTGGAACAGGCCGTAGGCGCTGAGCCGGTCGCGCATGGCGTCGGTGAAGCCAGTCAGTTCAATGCGGTTCGTGCCCATGACGCGCGCGCGACGAAGCTGAAGGCCCTCGACAAGGTCGAGGATGGTCCTGCCGTTCATCAACGCCGCGAATGCGGCGTCCGGCGTGAGGTTCGACGTACTGGTTTCCGCTGCGTTCGCCACCCAGGCGGGCGAGACACGGCGGCCGATGATGCGCTCGCCGGAATCGGTCTGGAGCCGATACACGCGCGTCGATTCATTCGGCAACCGCTTCCAGATTGGCAGCAAGAGACCGGCGACGATGTGGATCTCGCTGTCGGTGAACTCTGGTACGTCCGACACTTCCGCTTCCCAGGCGCGGGCGAAGGTATCGCGGTCGGCTTCTTGCCAATGAGTCTGTGGCATCATCGCCAAGGCAAAAGCGAGATGCTCCATGGGACGGATGAGGCGAACACGGCGTTCGACTTCCCCGTCATCGAGCATGACGCTGCGGGCCGTCACCTGTACGGCGGCGCGGCCCGATTGGCTGTTGACCAGGAGCACCGCGCGGGGATCGGAGAGCCGGTCGAGCGCTTCGTCGAGCGTGACCGGGCAATTCCGCTCGCGTTGCGTGATGGTGAGCAGACGCGTCTCGGCCGATGTGCCGGGATGGGTGTAGATCGTCTCCCGATCCGTGACCGTGAAGCTCTCCGCGATCAGCGTCTCCAACCCGACATCGTATGTGCCGGATGCCATCGCGCCCTCAATGCGCGTGGCCAGCAAATGTTCGAACACCGTGAACAGGATGTTCTGGAGATCGATGGTCAGCGCCAGCAGGCGATTCAGGAACGTCGTGATTGGCGGCAGGTCGTCCTTGATGCCGGTGGAGTCCGTAAGTTTCAGTCCGGTCGCATCCTCGAACGCGGCGAGTGAGCAATCCGCAACCTTGCCGGTCACGAGCAGGACATAGAGCTGACGCAAGGCGTCACGCGCGTAGCAGCTCTCCAGATTGTCCTCGGCGCGGAACAGTCCTTGGCCGCCGGTCTGGCGCTGCCCCTTGGTGATGGCGCCCAGCGTGTCGAGACGCCGCGCGATGGTCGAAAGAAAGCGCTTCTCGGCCTTCACGTTCGTGGCGATCGGGCGGAACAGTGGCGGCTGGGCCTGATTGGTGCGGTTGGTGCGGCCGAGCCCCTGGATCGCGGCATCGGCCTTCCACCCAGCCTCCAAGAGATAATGTATGCGGAGGCGCCTGTTCCGAGCGGACAGTTCGGCATGATAGCTACGCCCGGTGCCGCCGGCGTCCGAGAACACGAGGATGCGCTTGACGTCATCCATGAACGCCTGGGTCTCGGCGAGATTGGCGGAGCCGGCACGGTTCTCGACGACAAGACGATCAGCGCCGTCCGATCCGGTCTTGCGGATGATCCTGCGGGAGCGACCGGTCACCTCCGCCACCGTATCGGCGCCGAAGCGCTGGACGATCTGGTCGAGCGCGCCATGCACCGGCGGCAACGATGCCAGCTTCTCGATCAGCCGGTCGCGGCGGGCAACAGCCTCGCGGCTCTGCACCGGCTGACCGTCGCGATACACAGGCCGCGACGACAGGTTGCCCTCGCTATCGGTGAATGGCTCGTAGAGCTGGGTCGGGAAGCTGTGCGCAAGGTAATCCAGCACATACTCGCGTGGCGTGATGTCGATTTGCACGTCGCCCCATTCCTCGGTCGGGATTTCGGCAAGACGACGTTCCATCAACGCCTCGCCGGTCGAGACGATCTGGATCACGGCGGCATGGCCGCATTTCAGATCGCGCTCGACGGACGCGATTAATGATGGCGTCTTCATCGCGGTGATGAGATGATTGAAGAAGCGCTGCTTGGCGCTCTCGAACGCCGAGCGCGCGGCCGACTTCGCCTGCGCGTTCAGCGTGCCGGTCAAGCCGGTGATGTTTGCCGCCCGCATGGCAGCGTCGAGATTGTTGTGGATGATCGAGAAGGCTTCGGCATAAGCGTCGTAGATTCGGATCTGCTCGCCGGTCAGTTGATGTTCGACCAACTCGTATTCGACGCCTTCATAAGAGAGTGAACGGGCCGCATAGAGGCCAAGCGCCTTGAGATCGCGGGCCAGGACTTCCATCGCCGCGACGCCGCCGGCCTCGATCGCTTCGACGAATTCCGCACGGGTGGCAAAAGGAAAGTCTTCACCGCCCCACAATCCGAGGCGCTGCGCATAAGCCAGGTTGTGAACCGTGGTGGCGCCGGTCGCCGAGACATAGAGAACGCGTGCATTCGGCAATGCATGCTGCAGCCGAAGGCCTGCGTGGCCTTGCTGCGAGGCAGCCTGATCGCCGCGTTCGCCCTTGCCGCCCACGGCATTCTGCATGGCGTGGCTTTCGTCGAAGACGATCACGCCGTCGAAATCGGCGCCAAGCCATTCGACGATCTGTCGGACGCGCGAGACCTTCTCGTCGCGCGCGTCGGACCGCAGCGTGGCGTAGGTGGTGAACAGGACGCCTTCGCCGAGCCGGATCGGCGTGCCCTGGCGAAAGCGCGACAGCGGCGTCACCAGAAGCCGTTCCACGCCGAGCGCCGACCAGTCGCGCTGGGCATCCTCGATCAGCTTGTCCGACTTGCTGATCCAGACGGCCCGCCGCCGTCCTTTCAGCCAGTTGTCGAGGAGGATGCCGGCGACCTGCCGGCCCTTCCCCGCGCCGGTGCCGTCACCCAGGAACCATCCGCGTCGGAAGCGTACGGCGTTCTCGGCGTCGTCTGCCGCGGCAGCGACGAGATCGAAGGTCTCGTCGACCGTCCAGGATCCGGCGAGGAAATCCGAATGGGCAACGCCGGCATAGATAACCGATTCAAGCTGGGCGTCGGACAATAGCCCGTCCGTGACGACATCCGCCGGCAGATGCGGTCGGTAAGACGGGATTGGCGGCGCGACCGACGCCATCGCGGCCGACTGCACCAGCTTGGTGGGATGCGCCTGAGAGCCGGGAATACGGATCGACTGCAATCCGTATTCTTCATAAAGCGCATCCGTGAGCCGGACGCCTTCAGCGGGCGTCCATGCGACCGCCTCAAAGGCGAGTTCGACCCCTTCAGGTTCCAGGATCTGAGCCGGGGCGGAGGACGGGCGCATGGCGTAAGCGCGCACCGTTCGCTGCACGACCGGACGCGCGATCGGCGAAATGGCGACGCTGCCCGCGATCCGCAGGCGCGGCGGAACGTGCTGCATCACCCAGCCGAGCAGCGTAGCCGCGTCGGGTGCGAGTCCTGGCGAAGCCGGGAACGTCGCCGCATCGTGTGCCGGCGCCTTGTCGACCACGGTCAAGCGCGTGTCGATGGTCGTGCCGTGCTTGGCGTAGACCGCGCCATCAATGGCGGCGGAGAAGACAACGCGTACTTGGTTCTGCAGACCGACGAACGCGTCTCGCCAGGCTGGATTCTCCGCTGAGAAGCTCGCCCCAGTGATCGCCACCAGACGCCCGCCCTCGGGAAGGCGTGCCAACGCAGACGCGATGTGCCGTAAGGCGGCGTCGGCCATGCGGCGATCGACATGCGCGACCGCCGAGAATGGCGGATTCATCAGGACGACGCTGGGAACGATATCGACGTCGAGATAATCGTTGATGTGGGCGGCGTCGTAACGGGTGACGGAAATGCCGGGGAAGAGACGCGAGAGTAGTTCTGCGCGGGTGTCAGCAAGCTCATTGAGAACGAGCGACGCGCCTGACAGTTCAGCGTGAACCGCAAGCAGTCCGGTGCCGGCCGAAGGCTCCAGCACGAGATCGGCCGGCGTGATCGCGGCGGCAACGCTGGCCGCGAGACTGAGACCAATCGGCGTCGAGAACTGCTGAAGCGCATCGCTTTCTTCTGAGCGGCGCGTGTGGGTGGGAAGAAGGCTCGCGATCTTGGCCAGCATCAGCAGCATGGCGGCGGGCGACGCGGCACGTGCGCGCATAGCGGGACCGAACTTGCGGACAAACAGGACGGTCGCGGCCTCACAAGCGTCGTAAGCGGTCTTCCAATCCCAAGCGCCGTCGGCGTCGGATGCGCCAAAGGCGTTCTCCATCGCGGAGCGCAGCATCGGCGCATCCATGCGCTGACCCCGCTCGAGATGAGGAAGCAAACATTGCGCGGCCCTGGCGATGGCGTCGGCCTTCGTCACAGAAGCGGGCGCAGTCGAAAGGGGCGCGGCCGCAAGAGCGGCCACGGATGCGGACGTCGGTGTCATGGGAGAACCTCGGAGAGCGGGATCGGGACGAGCGGTGGGACGCTCTCTCGACCCCGCCGGCTCAAACCCGTCCCGGCCCGACTCTCCCTCTCACGGCGGCAGACACCGGTTTGCCGGACGAACTCTCCGGCGCCCGATAGGCGTCTTACGGATACCATCGACGAGGTGGCCGCAGGGCGTGAAGACGTAGTCGGTTCCGTCACGGCCGACGGCGCAGATCACGTATCGCGCCTCGGCCGTCACGGCGTCGGTGCATTCCATCAGCGCTAGATTGCCGTCGGATGCTGCACGTAGCAGCGTGTTGAAGTTGTTCCGGGCGTGATCAGGGATGCTCATGGTGTGCCTCCAAAACGAAAAAGCCCGGCACAGGGCTGGGCGTAGGGATGGATTGGGAAGAGAGGAAGCAAGGTGCGGAGCGACCAGGGCCGCTCCGCACCTGCTGGCTTATTCAGCCGCGATGACGTGCGGCGGCTCGCCGTCAGGATCGGCGGGGCGCCTCCGCGTCGTCGAGGAATTCGGGCAATGCCTCGGCTGCGGCCTGTCGTGCCACGCCGGTCTCAGCGAGACGGAGCGATTCGGGCAGCCAGCCGGTGCCGTCGAGCAGCCGTTCGGCCTCCCGCGCCATATCGGCCTTCTTCAGGTGGTCGATGAGTTGCGCAGACGGCTCGCCCTTCGCCTGGCGCACCGCTTCAAGAATGCGGAGCTTGGTGACGCGGCCGAGATAGTTGTCGACGGTCGGCTTCCACCCTGCGCCGACCATGTCGAGCCCGACGGCGCGCGCCAGGACATCGGCCTGATCGAGCCTGCGGCGGACGCCGTGGGCGGAGACGCGGCCTTCGTTGTAGCGGTTGGCCGGCTCGTAGAGCGCGTTGACAGCAGACGATGCGCAATGCGCAAACAGCGACGCTTGCGCCGTGCCATCAAGTGCGGTCAGCGCGTCCCATAGGTCGCCTTCATCCTTCGGCAAACGAGCCTTCCATCCCTCATGGCGGGCGTCGATGGCTTGCGCCGACGTGCTCTCCTTCAAGCCGGGAGCCTGAGCGGGGAACGTCGGCGTCCGGATCGCAATCTCCAGACAGCCGCTCGACGATGCAAAGCGGTAGAAGGTCGCCAGCACGAAATTGTGCAGCACCGCCTGGAAGGCGATCGCCGGTTCGTTCGCCAGCGCATCGCGCAGCGCCAGCGTGCGATGGGCGGTCAGCTCGGTAATGAGCCGATCGGGCAGCGGCTTGATGGTGTCGTCGTCATCCTCCTCGATGGGTTCAGCGGGGGCGCCGCCGACGGTGATGACTGCACACTGGACGGCGCCAGCGGCCGCTTGTCCGTTGCCCGTCTGTCCTTCGGCTGCAGCATCAGCCTCTGATTCCGGATCGGCGAGCGCTGGCGCTTCATCCTCCGGCCGGACATAACCGCGATCGATCAACAGAAGCCCTTCGGCGTCGATGCTGACGAAAACGCCGGCGCGAGCAATGTCGGCCTGATCGTAGCGGAGCGATCGGCCATCGAAAGCGGCACGTGCTGTTTCGATCTCGCCGAGACGCTGATCGATCTCATCGGGCAGTTCGTCCGCATCCTGGTAGTCGTGCTCGATCTTGGCGTACTCGGCGTTGAGAGCATCGAGCGTGGCCTGTTCGTCAGCGGTCAGATCGACTGGCTCGCCGTCGAGCTCACGCAGGCCGTCGGAGTAGCCATAAGGGAAGTCGACCGCCACTGCGATCCACTTCCAGCCCTCGGCTGCGATGGTCTCGGCCTCGGCCTTGAGTTTCTCGGTGACGAGCCGGTCGAGCAGTGGCACGTCCTGAAGCCAGCCGCCGTCGTCATGCTCGAACAGATCGCGCATCACGGCACCGCCAGCCTGCTCGTACGCATCGAGCCCGATGAACTGGGCGCGCCGATCGGATGCCCGCACGGTATTGTCCGTCAGCATCCGGCGGATCTGGTACGGCTCATCAAGGTGTGAGCGGCTCACGGTATCCCAGACCTGCTCCTGGCGCGCATGATCGCCGATCACGGAGAAGGCCATAAGCTGCTCCAGCGTGATGCCGTCGTCGGCATAGATCTGGTGCAAATTCGGCGAGACCGATGCCAGACGCAGGCGCTGCTTCACGATCGCCGGCGTCACGAAGTGCCGTGCGGCGATGTCCTCTTCGCTCATTCCGCCGTCACGCAAGAGTTGGAACGCGCGAAACTGATCGAGCGGATGCAGGCCGACGCGCTCGTCATTCTCGGCGAGTGAATCATCCTCCGCGATGCCGCCATCCCGCACCACGCAAGGGACGGGCTGCGTCTTCGCCATTCGCTTCTGCTTTACCAGTAGTTCGAGCGCGCGGTAGCGTCGCCCGCCGGCGGGCACTTCGAACATGCCGGTCTCCACACCGTCAGCGTCGACGACCGCCCGGACATTCAGGCTTTGCAGCAAGGTGCGCTGAGCGATGCTCTCGGCGAGTTGCTCGACCGAGATGCCGGCCTTCACGCGCCGGACGTTGGACTGGCTGAGCACCAGCTTGTTGAAGGGAATATCGCGGGAGGGACTGAGCTTGATCTTCTGTACGGCGCTTGCCATGTCGGATTCTCCACGACGGGCGGCCGGAGACTCTCTCTCGACCTCCAACCCGTCACGAACAGGCCGGACCTCCTCTCACTCTTGTCTCCTCAAGACGTGCTCTTGGCGACGCGTTCGCGCCAGCACATGGCTTTTGAGCTGCCGCAAGCACCATCCTCAACGAACGTGGCTTCCATTCCGATGTGATCGAAGCCGCTCTCGCGCATCAGGACGAAAACGAAATCCGCCGCGCCTACAATCGAGCGACGTATTGGCCGGAGCGCGTCAAACTATCTGAGAGTATGTTCTTCTTCGCCCAGGGCTAACCGGGCGTTGCAACGTCCCTTTCACGAGGGATTTGCAATGACACGGAAGCTCGTATCGAAGAAGGAACTCAAGTCGAGTTATGGGGTGCCATACTCCTTCGCTCACATCGCCCGACTCGAAGGTGCTGGTGATTTTCCTAAACGGATAAAGCTGGGGGCCTGTAGGGTCGCGTGGATAGCGGAAGAAGTGGAATTCTGGATCTAGGAGAGGATCGCCAATCGCGCTCAAACATCTCCTTCTTAAAGGGTGGAGGCCCGGTGTCCAAACCGGGCCTCTCTTTTTGAAGCCTCGTGTTGGCGGTAATGCGGGGTGGCGGCGGCGTTGCCCCGATAGCCGCGAAGATCGTCGTACTGTTCGGTCTGCGCGGGAGTCAGGATCGCGCGCTGCGCGAGATGCGTTTGAAGATGGACGGCTCGCAGTTCGCCCTGTAGGCGTCCGATCTCACCGGTCCGCCTCATCGTTGGAGAGATCGCTTGGCATCGGCGATTAGCGCGAAGCAATTTTATCGCGGACGAACAACATGGAGTGCGTCTCGTTCGCGTGATCGCCAGGTCGTATCGGCGGATGGGAGTATTCCCCCACCCATGTTTCACCACTTCGGCGAAGCACGAGCCGGCGACCGGGCGCGAGATCAAACTTGATGTTATTGGCGCTCGCGGGGAACCTGTGCTCCCATTCCGGTCCAGAGAGCCGCCCGCCATATTCTCCAATCACAATCGTGAGAGCCGACCGGGGGCTCGATACCCAGGTCCCAAGGTGTTCATTGGCGGTCAAGGCTGACGGCTGCAGGGCGATAAGGCATGCTGCCAGAATCAAGGGACTGCTGATATTTCTGATAGGGCACATGGCCGTCGATCATCAGAAGGCAGTTAAGACTGTTAGCTAAACGTATGCTCTTATTGCCACGCTGTCATCTGGCTTCGAACAGTTCTATTGCGGTGCAACAATAGAGCGTGGCCTCTTTGTTGATGCTTCCAAGAGGCCCGTGAGCTTCCCAGCCCGCAGACGTATTCGCTTGCGCAGAAATTCGCGCACTGGATGATCGTCGTCCTGTGCGTGGTCCAATTCCCGACAGCTGGCGGTATTCAAACCCGCGCCGCTCGACCTGGTGCTCCACAAAATGCATGCGTGGAGTGGATGGGCGATACTGCTGCTGGCGGCAATTTTGCTATTGCTACGGGTTCTTCGCGGCGCGCCTGCGCTGCCGGGAGGCATGAACAGCGCAGCGCGCGGATTGGCTCACGTCGGTCATGTGGTGCTGTATGGAGAAATCTTCGTCCTTTTCGCCACCGGCACTCTCGCAGTTTATTTTTCGCCGCGCTTTGCGCCGATGCACGTTTTCTCCGCTTACGTAGGGATAGGACTGGTTTTCGTGCACGCCGCTGCGCTGTGGCATCAGTTCATCCGCCGCGACAATTTGCTTGCTCGCATGTTGCCCGGGTGGCGCAGAAAGTGACGAACTCACGATGACGTCGGACGTTTAGCCGCCATTTTTCTTAAGCCAGTCCTGCAATTCTTTTATTTCCTTCTTTTGATCTGTCACCACCTTTTCTGCCATCGCACGAATTGCCGGGTCCTTTGTCTGCTTCAGCACCGTTTTAGACATATCGATGGCGCCTTGATGGTGCGGGATCATCATTTTCGCCCAGGCCTTATTCGGATCTGGGTCCATTCCAGTCATCATGTCCTTGTGCATCTTATCCATGGCGGCTGTGTATTCCTTATCGCCTCCCATCATCATTTGCGCACCCGCCTGTTCACTTCCGACCGGTAGGAGGACCAGCAATACCGCCGCTCCCAACATGGCAAGAAATCCTGAATGGAACCGCATGACGACCTCCTGAAGGAATGTTATTTCCTGACTGCCGCTCGAACACCGAAATTAAGCAGCCCGCGCCTCAATGCGAGAACGATTTGGACACCGGCCCGTTCCATCATGTTCGGACTCAGGGCCGATACAAATCACCAATTGTCTGGAGTTCGAGGGTCGGCAGTATTGCGCGAATCCGAGCGGCTTGCCGGATCGAAGAAGGCTCTCGACGAAAGGTCAGCGCCCCAGGACCGATCACCAGGCTGATCTGGAAAATACCGCAAAATGCAGGGACCTCACCGCGTCAAGAAACAAGGGCATCGGCCGCGTCTCCACTTCCTCGAAAAGGCCGGTGCCGACGATAAGCGGTCGCACCCAACCAAGCGGGTCGCCGAACGAGCTTGAGTATACGATGAGACAATTGCGGGGATGCGTCTTTAGGCTGTCGCCGAGATTGTTCATTACTTGACGAAGCACCTCTGGCCCAAAAGGGTTGTAGAAATAGAGCACCAGTGGTTCTTTCGGAAACTTGAATTCGGCGGCATCGGCGTTGATTATTTTCATGCGCCGGCACTGCTGAATTTGACTTCGGTACGATCGAAGGTTTTGTTGAGCGACTGTCGCCAATTCCTTCGCAAATTCCACGCCCAAAACTCGTGAGAACGGTTGCCCTGCTGCTAACAGCACGGTTCGCCCCTTGCCGGCGCCGAAATCGATAAACACGTAGCCGCTCAAATCGCGATCGACGTGCTGCATCATCCAAGCGAACGACTTGGGTGAGGTGGACACATACTCGGTAGCGTAATCGCGGTTGGAACCGACGACGCTTAGAAAATCAAGCGGAATCGTGCCTGCTGTGTCCACACAGTGCCGGCGGTCGAACCGACGATCTGCCCGCGCAGCGATAACGGAGCGAATGTTACGGCCGATAAACCGACAAGTCTCGCGAAAGCCATGGGTGCGGGCAAGAAGAAAGACCTCGGATATTCCGCGCTCCCTGACAAAGCGAAGGGCGCGGCCAAGCCTTCCGACCGACCGATCGCGGACGCCGACACGATCGGGGCGCTGTTGTTCACTGCCGTGCTCCAAAGCAGCTTCGGCGTCCGCGGAGGGCTTCGTCATTTTGCTTTTTCGATCTTCGTGACGGTGAACTGCCCGTTCACTTTGTCGGCGTCGAATTTGATCTTGTCGCCGGCCTTGACCGATTTCAGCATGGCGGGATTCTGGGCGCGGAATACCATGCTCATGCCGTCGTCCATATCGAACTTCTTAATCGGCCCGTGCTTGATCGTTATCTTGCCGGCCGACTCGTCAACTTTGGTTACCTGGCCATCAATCGTCGCTGCTTGAGCGAGCGCGGATGACGGAAGTGCCGCGGAAAACATGGCAAGAGCGGTTAGGAGTGTCGTGAGTTTCATTTTCACTCTCCGTGGTTGACAGGCTTCATTTCACGACGATGGTGCCGATCATCCCGGCTTCGCGATGGCCGGGGATGAGGCAGCCGTATTCAAATTCTCCGGCTTTGCTGAATTTCCAAACGATTTCGTTGGACTTTTTGGGAACGATCCGCTTGGCGTTCGGATCATCATGTTCCATTTCGGGGTTCTTTTTCATCTCCTCGGCGTGCTTGACGTTTTCCGCCGTGGTGGCCAGGACGAATTCGTGATCCAACTCGCCATTGTTTCGCAGGATGAATTTGATCTGTTCGCCCCGCTTGATTTCGACGCGCTCGGGAATGAACACCATTTTCCCCGAAGACTCGTTCATCGCTATTTGAACGACCCGCGCGGGCTTCTTGGGATCGCCAGGTTCTCCAGCTGAGAACCCGGCGTCATGGCTGTGACCGGGAGCTCCGGGCGCAGCAAACACAGGCCCCGCCAAGACGGCGAGGGAAAGGACGAGTGTCCAGAAAGTCGTAAGGCGAGTCATTGCATGCTTCTCCAGGTTCAATGTTGGTTATGTCGGCTGTTCGAGCCGGGCTTCACGACGCGTACTTCGGTTGCAGGCTTGGTCGCGGATTTACTGTTCTGGCGCGAAGGTTCCGCGGCCCTCGTGCTTTCGACCTCATAAGCCACGGTGCCTTCGGGATTTTTGTAAGGACCGGGATCTTTGTAATCGCCGGGCGCAAGTCCTTCTCGCACCTTGACCACGGTGAACATGCCGCCCATTTCCATCGGGCCGAACTGGCCGAAGCCCGTCATCATCGGCAGCGTGTTGTCCGGCATCGGCATCTCCATTTCGCCCATGTCCGCCATGCCGGCATTTCCCATCGCCATGTAGTCGGGGACCAGCTTGCGAAGGGGCTTCACCAAGTCTTTTTTCTGCACGCCGATGAAAGTCTTCACCTCGTGCCCCATCGCGTTCATGGTGTGGTGCGACTTGTGGCAGTGCAGCGCCCAATCGCCGGGTTCGTCGGCGATGAACTCATAAGCGCGCATGGCTCCGACCGGAATGTCGATCGTCACTTCCGGCCAGTGCGCGCTTTCCGGCACCCAGCCGCCATCGGTGCAAGTCACCGCGAAATGGTAGCCGTGCATGTGGATCGGGTGGTTGGTCATCGTCAGGTTACCCACACGCACCCGGACGCGGTCGCCTCGGCGCACGGGCAACGGATCGATGCCGGGGAAAGCACGGCTGTTCATCGTCCATAGATTGAAGTCGGTCATCGTCATGATCTTCGGCACATAGCTGCCGGGATCGATGTCGTAGGCGTTGAGAAGAAAAACGAAGTCGCGATCAACCCGATGCAATTTCGGGTCGTTCGGGTGGATGACAAAGAACCCCATCATCCCCATCGCCATCTGCGTCATTTCATCGGCATGCGGGTGGTACATGAAGGTTCCGGATTTCCGCAACTCGAACTCGTAAACGAACGTCTTGCCGGGCTTGATGTGGGGTTGCGTCAACCCGCCGACTCCATCCATGCCATTCGGCAGAAGCATGCCGTGCCAATGGATCGTCGTGTGTTCGGGCAACTTGTTGGTGACGAAGATGCGAACCTTGTCACCTTCGACGGCTTCGATCGTAGGACCAGGTGACTGACCGTTGTACCCCCACAAATGCGCTTTCATCCCAGGGGCGATTTCGCGGACGACGGGCTCTGCGACGAGATGGAATTCTTTCCAGTCGCCGTTCATCCGCCATGGCAGCGTCCACCCATTGAGCGTAACGACGGGCTGATAATCCTGTCCGTTTTCCGGCCGCAATGGCGGCTGCATGGTTGGCGAACCCATGGTCTGCGCCTCAGGTATCGCCGCTGCTTGGACCCGCCCGCTAATCGCGGCAGCGCCAGCGAATGCGACGGCTGACGTTCCGAGGAATCCTCGACGAGATATCATGGATGTTTTCCTTGTCATTAGTGGCCCTCTGCGGCCTCAGGTGCGGATGTTGTGCGGCCTGCTTCGCCTCCTGCAGAACCCCCGCTGCCGCCGCCAACCACCGCCACACCGAGATCAACCGCCGCCAACCAAAAGTCCCGGCGAGCCTCTGCCGCCGCCGCGCGGGAGGAAACCCGCTGGCGCGCTTCGGTGAGAAGAGCAAAGACGTCGACCTGCATGGCGTTGTAGCGCAGCAAGGTTTCGTCGGAGATGATCTGGCGCAGCGGCAAGACCTCGCGTCGATAGTGTGCAGCGATATCGTATGTCGATCGATAGACGCGGTAGGCATCGCGTGCCTGCGAGCGCGCATTCACCGCCATCTCCATCAGGCGGTTGACCGCTTGCATGTATGTCTGTTCGGCTTGCCGCACGCGGATCTCGCCAAAATCGAAGATAGGAATCTGGAATTCCAATTCGAAACCGCGCGCCCGCGTGATGTCGCCGGTTTCCTTCTCCTTAACCTTTCGATCGATGCCCGCTACCTCAAGCAGATTGACGAACCGGGTGGCCTGGGTGAGGCCATACGATTTCGACAACGCCTGGAGTTCGAGCCGCGCAATGGTCAAATCGATGCGTTTTTGCACCGCCTCGATCTCGACGAGGGGCAGCGCGCGTGGACGCATCGGCATAGCCGGAAGTCCGTCCGGAATCTTGAACGCAAGGTCGCTTCCCCAGATACCCAACAAGCGGATAAGACGTTCCCGCTCGCTCAGCGCGCGCTGCCGCGCCGTTGCCAACTGTGCAGCGACCTCCGCCGCAAATACTTGTTGGCGCGCTTGGTCAAGTTTTGAAATCGCGCCGCTCTGCCCAAGTCGTTTGGTCAACTCGTTTGCTTGATCGGCTACGGCACGTGCGTGGTCGAGGATGAATACGTGTTCGCGTGCCGCCACAGCGCGGTAGTAGGCACGGCGGGTATCGTTGGCAACGCGCAGCGTTTCTTCCGCAGCGCGCAGCTGCGCCTGATGAAACCTGTCCGCCGCAATGCTGGCCCGTGCCGGCAATGTCGCAAGCGCGAGGATGTTGGCAACGATGCGTCGCTCAAACTCTATCTCGGTATTGCTAGCGATCCGCTCTATTGAAAAAGTAGGATTGGCCGGCAACGAGGCCTGCACCATCGTAGCTTCCGCCAAGCCCAGTTCGTTGTAAGCCCCCTGCAGGCCCCGGTTGTTGAGGAGTGCAATCTGTACGGCTCCATCGACCGTGAGAGAGCGGCGCATCAACTGTTCTACGCGGGCTCGCGCCGAAGCCACTTGTTCGGGAGTGTGGAGAAGGGTGACTTCTTTGCGGAGTTCTCGATCAGCCACGCCAGCTACCAAACCCATCCCGCCGTCGGGCGAAAAGGTTTGGCAGGCTGACAGGAAGAGTGCGCTTCCAGCCGCCAAGGTCAATCGGCGCAGCTGACGCAAACCTGTTGGGATATCGGATAATGGGCCGCACCAGAGGATTGGGATCCGCATGGTCCAGCTCAATTCCGTGGGGCGGGTGCGACCCGCTCGTTTTGCTCTCGCCAATCGGAGGGCTCTACCGGCCGCTGGCGGGAGTAATGGCCGACCGTCGAGCGATATTGCACAGCGGGCGCTTGTGCCCCGGGGTCAGCAGGATTGAGTCCCCCGATTGGAACCGAGGGACCCGCGCATCCTTGCGCGATCACTGGGAGAAGGGCGCACGCGATCACGGCGCGGCATCGCGTAAATCCGGCGCAGTGCCCTAAAAATTGGGCACAGCGCATCCACAACTGGGCGGACATGCATTATCCTCAATGTCGTTGAACGCTGATGAGCCGCGCGAGCGCGACCCGGGCGAAATCAGAACGACATGAGGCTTTTGGGAGGACGGTCGATGCCGGCTGGGCCGTTTCCGACAACCCTGTGTTCAACCCACATTTCCGGAGCAGATGGCCGGATGTTGCCGTTAAAAGTGAAAATCGGAGCGCTTGGAAACACGCTCACGCAGAAAATGCCGCCACAGCATGAGCCGGAATGGCTTGCAGGTTCGTTCGAGGATTGTTCTCCCGAAGATGCGGCGGAGGGCTCGGTGTGGGCTCCGCCCTCATCATGGCCGTGAGTTTTCACGCCGTGATGGTTGTCAGTCACGCAATGCGCCGCCGATTTGCCATCGGCGAAGCTTAAGGCAACGGCAGGCGCCGCGCTGCATAGGAAATACAGAGCGCCAAGGACCAAGGCGGCCCGGCATCGCATTCCTTTGGTTAGCAGCGCCAACATGGGGACAAACGCACCTTTCGAGGCCACCATAGTTCGTAATGAGGCGAATTGAAGGTCATGCCACGATAGCCAAAATGCTAGGTTCGTCGCAAGATGGCAACAATAAACGCCCCCAACGGTTAATCTTCAGCTGCTAATGCCCCTGATGATAGGCGTGGACCACGGCATGCCCGCGTCCGCGCATGATAAGCCAGCGATTGAGCGGAAAGGCGGCAGCGCCGGCGATTAACAAGGCGGCGGCTAAGCTTCCTCAGAAGAGAAGATCGCTCACACCGGCATCCATTGCGCCTGGGATGACAAGCATGATGGCGTTGTCCACGATCTCCATCAGCGTGATGGATGCCGTGTCGGATGCGAACGCCAGGGACACGGCAGTCGCCAGCGGCAGCTGCGCCCGCAGTAGCGGAATCATGGTGAGCGTGTAACCAAAAACAAAAGCCAGAAGAACCGCTAAGCCGATGGTCGCCGCGTTGCCCCAATCCCCGGGCGGTACCGATGATCACGCCGAGCACCTCGCCGATCGCACAGCCGGTCAGGCAATGTACTCCTTCTTAAAGGGTGGAGGCCCGGTGTTCAAACCGGGCCTCACTTTTTTTAAGCCTCCAGTGATGACGGTGATGCGGAGTAGCGGCGAGCACCCACGATTGCCAAGGTAATATCAGCCACCCCTCAGTGCGTCATCTATTCGGCTCCGAACGGCACCCAATGCTCACCGCCATCCCGGCTCGCAATCACGCTTTGAACCCGCGTTTTGGAATTGAAAATAATCGCATAGAGTCGTTTTGGATCGCGCGGGTCCGCCGCAAAATGCAGCAGATACTCTTCGCGAAAGCCGTTGCTGACGACCTGCCAAGCGGGATTTCTCTCGGCGGCGCGGACAAGGCCGACTCCGATCATGAAGGCATAGACCGTGCCGTCATGGGCAACATGCACCATCGTCGCGGTTTGATCCGATTCTTTCTTCCAGGTTTGCCCCCCGTCCGTACTGCGCTGGATACCGCTCTCAGTGGCCGCATAGAGCGTGTTTACATCAATGCTCGACGCGGCGAGGCTGATGATGTCGGCCGGCGGTGCCCCCACTTTTTTCCAGGTCGTTCCACCATCAGCGCTCCGCTGGAGGGATCCATAAACACCGTAGATCACGCGCGGATCGGCCTTGCTCACGTCCATCTGGTGAAAATCGACCGGGCCGCCAACTCCGTTCGATAGCTTCGTCCAGGTGCGGCCCCCATCCTTCGAGGTGATGAAGCCGAGATTGCCGCTGCCGGCCGGATGGCCGCTGGCGAACAAGATGGTGGCGTTAGTAGGATGAGCCGTGAATCCCATATAGTCGCGAACTTCCGAGAGCAACTGGGCCTTGCCGTCTGTTCCCGTCACGTAGAGCCCGTGATGGGTTGCGAGGTAGAGGCGTGTCGAATCCGCTGGATCGACCGCGATGCCGTGGAAGTGGGTTTCTTTGGAAAGCTTCGCGATCGACGTGTCGCCTGCCGAGAAGGATGGACGCGTGTTTAGTGGGCCGATAGCAACGGCGACGAGGGCCGCTAGCAAGGCCCTCCGGCTTCTAATTAGCTTCATGACGGTTCCTCGAACTGATTGAGCTGTCATTGCTCGCTCCGAATTACGCCACACGGATCACACCCATCATCCCGCCGGCTTGATGCTCCAGGATGTGACAATGGAACATCCAGTCGCCAAGATTGTCGGCGACAAAGGCGATCTCGGCGCGCTCGCGAGGATCGAGCAACACCGTGTCCTGCCATTCTCGATGCCGCGTCGGCTTGCCGTCGCGGCTAATGACCCTGAATGAGTGGCCATGCAGATGCATGGGGTGATGCCACGCGGTTTCGTTAATCAGTTCAAGCACATAGGAGAGATTGCGCCGCAGGGTGAGCAAGGGGTCATGCACATGCCCTTTTGTGGCAACGCCGTTGATCGCCCAGACCAGACCATTGTGCATGAGTGTTCGTATATCGGTCTGTTTGCCGTCCATCATGGCCGACATCATGCCGCTCATCATTCCGCCACCCAGTGTTACCTGGTGCCGTTCGGCGCCCTTCAGTTCTGGCTCCGGCAATGGATTTTTTGCAAGGCGAATAGGATTGGCGTCCGAAATATCTCGCAGCGGACCCTCTTCGCTGTAAACTAGATCAAGCAGCCGATATTCGCGGTTGCGGTAGAACGTATCGGTAATACGGTAGCGCTGACCCGGCCGACCGCTCATATCGAGCACGAGATCGATGCGCATGGCTGGCGCGAGCACCACCCGGCCTTCGGCCGGCTCATGCGGCTCGACCGGCTGGCCGTCAATCGCGACGATCTGAGGATTGTGGCCCTCGAATTTCAGCCCGAAGATGCGCGCGTTCGCCGCGTTGATCAGGCGCAGACGCATCCGTGTGCCGGCACGCACGTCGAATGTCTCGGGCAACCGACCGTTAACGGTGACGGTATTGCCCACACGCCCGTTGTGGCTGATATCCATCATGTTGTCGAAGTCAGAACTGATCGAGGCGTCTTTTTCTAAACGCCAGTCGCCGAGCATCCATGTGATGTCGCGGTCAACAGAAGCCGGGTTCGCTTCCTCAACAATCAATGGACCATAGAGCCCGCGCCCGACCTGAGCCGAACTGTTCTGGTGAGGGTGGTACCAAAAGGTTCCGGCATCCGGGCAGACAAACTCGTAAGTGAAGCTTTGGCCCGGCGCGATCGGCTTTTGCGTGAGGTGCGGTACCCCATCCATCCGGTTCGGCACCCGCACCCCATGCCAGTGGATAGACGTTTCCTCCGGCAGCCGGTTATCGACAACAATGCGGATCGGCTCGCCTTGGCGGACGCGGATTTCCAGACCGGGAATGCTGTTTCCGAACGCCCAAACATCCGTATCGGGATGGGGCGCTCCAACGAGCGGCAGCCGTGTGGGCGCAGCAACAAGTTTGAATTCCTTCGCAGGCGCAGGGTTGCCGTGTGAAGGACATGAAAGCGATGCGGCGACGGCCAAGCTTGCGCCGCCGACCAACAGTGCCCGCCTATCGATGGCGTATTGGTAGATATGAAACATCGAATGCGTCCTTTCCCACCGCTGCTGAGGGGTTCTTTAGCGCATCCCTGCGCCGTCAGATGCGGACGCGGTACGGCTTCCCTCACCTCCTGCAGGGCTGCCGCCGCCTAAAACCGCCGCGTCGAGATCGACCGTCGCCAGGAGAAAATTTCGGCGGGCCTCAGCGGCGGCCATACGTGCAGAGGCGCGCTGGCGCGTCTCGGTAAGGAGCGCAAATGCGTCAACTTGCATTTCTCCATAGCGAGTCAATGTTTCGGAGTAGAGAACCTGGCGAAGTGGCAACACGTCGCGTCTGTAATACGATGCAATATCGTATGTTGATCGGTATACGCGATAAGCGTCTCGCGCTTCGGAGCGAGCATTTACTGCCTTTTCCATCAACCGATTAACTGATTGCATATAGAGCTGTTCAGCTTGGCGAACACGAACCTCGCCAAAATCAAAAATTGGGATTTGGAACTCCAATTCATACCCGCGCATGTGGGTAGTTTTTTCCGTCTCCCTCTCCTGAATTTTTTTATCGATGCCGGCAACTTCCAGCATGTTGATGAACCGTGTGGCCTGAGTAAGCCCATAAGACTTCGAAAGCGCTTCGAGCTCGATTCTGGCCACTCTGAGATCAACGCGCTTTTTGACTGCGTCGGCTTCGACTAGGGGTAGTGTGAGTGGCCGCATGGGCAACGCCGGAAGTGCGTCTGGAATTTTGAACGCCAGGTCAGTTCCCCAGAGACCCAATAGGCGTACCAAGCGTTCTCGCTCGCTGAGTGCCTGCTGACGCAATGTGGCCAATTGAGCTGTAATTTCAGTGGCAAACGCCTGCTCTCGGGTTTGGTCAAGCTTAGAAATCGTGCCGCTTTGTCCGAGCCGAAGCGTCAACTCAGTCGCATGAGATGCTGCGGATTTCGCCTGATCGAGAATGAATACCAACTCCCGTGCTGCTACTGCCCGATAGAAGGCACGGCGCGTCTCATTTGAGAGCCGGAGCGTTTCGTCAATGGCGCGAAGTTGCGCCTGACGAAAGCGGTCTGCCGCGATAGTGGCCCGTGTTGGTAGCGTTGCCAGCGCAAGTATGTTCGCAATTATTCTTCGTTCGAGCTCTATCTCAGGCGCGCTGCTCATACGCATTATTGAAACGGTGGGGTTGGGTGGCAGTGACGCCTGAACCGCGGCAACTTCTGCCAAGCCCAATTCGTTATACGCAGCTTGCAGGAATCGATTGTTAAGGAGCGCAATCTGCACGGCAGCATCGGCCGTCAGTGGTCGACGCAACAACTGTTCTACGCGCGCGTGCGCCGCAGCGGCTTGTTCGGAGGTCTGCAGAACGGCTACATCTTTGCGAATTTCTCGCGCCGTCACATCTGCTACCAGGCTCATCCCCCCGTCTGTAGAAAAGCTTTGGCACGCAGACAGCAACATGGCCGTCCCAATCGCGAGAAAATGCGTAGGGTGTATCTTTCGGCGCGACGCCCTAGGCAAGCGCGTCCAAGAGTGTACCAACATGGGCATACCTCAACTCTTTACACAGCCGTCTCGCTCACTTCCGCTATTGTGAGATGTTTCGCCATAAGGCTCTTCGCAGATAGAGCCTTTGACGTTTTGTAATCTTTGCCGATCGCATTCAGCAAAAAGCTCCATGGTCGACCAAATGATTTCACCTGTCATGTCGAGAATAAATGGATTGTTTAGCTGTGGTGACCACCTAATTTGTGCAATTCTCCGTATCGCAAAAGCGTTATTTGGATAACGTTCACACTGAACCACCGTGAGATATGGGCCATCGGCGTCTTGCACGAGTAGACCATCGGCATTCACCAGTATCACGGGGCCAAACTCCGGACGCTGGTTCCAAGATCGCATAAGTTCCCTGCAGGCAAGCTCGACAGTCAAAGGAATCGGATTGCGCTCGCATTCCCAGTGCTGAATGGTGCCCCGGCTTACACCAAGTTTTTCAGCCGCTTGGCATTGTGTGTACCGAAGCGCTCGGCGCCATTTTTTAAAATCCCACATCGTCCAGGGCATCGAGTGCCTCAACAATCTCAGGCATATCCCGGCAGGCGCGAACAGAATCCGCATCGCCCATCGTGTATGGTCTGCGGGACCCAGCGTGGGTCCCGCAGACGGAATTGGCTCATTGGGGGCGGGCACTTATAGTAAGCACGGTGTATGAACTGCCCGAGCCGCTGAGCGTAAATTCCACTTTGTCTCCGGTCTTGACTTTGGATAAGTCGACAGACGGCGATACCGGGAACTCCATTTTCATCGCCGGCCATGGGATGGACGGTATCGGGCCATGTTCCAGCGTCACCTTCCGCGCCGACGTATTGAGCGCAGTCACTGTGCCCGTTCCTGTACCGGTCTTGACGGACGACTGCTTCGCCTCCCCCATTCCAGGCATCGTACCCATGTTGTTCATGCCTTGGGCTCGGGCTTCGTCAGACGCAAAAAGCATAGGAGTAATCCCGATCAGCAGCGTCGAGGCGATAAGGCGTGACCGCCACAAATGGGAGGCCTTCTCAACCATTAGCATTGTTAGTCTCCAGTTATGTTGGGATGGATCATTGATAAAGCGGGCTTGCATTGCGTGGAGTTTGCCGACCAGCCCGATCCTGTCGGCAAGCTAAAATTCAATTGCGCGCGGATCACGGTCACTTCGCCGCCTCGTGCAATTCGACGGAAGCCACCGCAGTGGAAGAGTCAAGAATTTCTGCGTCGTATATTTCTTGTGCCGTGCGAGGAAGTCCGATCCCCTTCACGATGGCAAAGATTGCGGGGATCACGACGAGAGTAAGTATGGTTGAGGACACCATGCCACCAATCATCGGTACGGCGATGCGTTGCATCACCTCCGAACCCGCGCCGGAACTCCATAGAATCGGTAGAAGACCAGCCATGATCGCTACGACCGTCATCATTTTAGGACGCACGCGATCAACGGCGCCCAGCATGATGGCTTCATAGAGATCGGCTCGCGTAAAGGGACGTCCGGCCGCGGCCCGTTCCGCCTTGAGTTCAGTCATCGCCTGTTCAAGATAGATCAGCATGACCACACCGGTTTCGGCGGCGACCCCGGCAAGCGCGATAAAGCCGACTGCGACCGCAACCGACATGTTGAACCCAAGCCACCACATCAGCCAAATCCCGCCGACGACCGAGAACGGCAACGACAGCATGACGATTAAGGTTTCGGCGAGCGCTCGGAAATTCAGGTAGAGCAAGAGAAAAATGATCAGCAGCGTGACCGGCACGACGATCTTCAGACGCGCCTCTGCGCGCTCGAGATATTCGAACTGGCCGCTCCATGAGACATAGTAACCGGGCGGAAATTTTACCTCTTTGGCTACGGCTTCTCGTGCCTGGGCGACATAGCCGCCAAGGTCCCGACCGGTAATGTCGACGAAGATGTAAACGGCGAGTTGGCCGTTCTCAGTTCGAATGGAGGTCGCGCCCCTCGTCAGTTTCACGCTGGCCACTTCCGCGAGCGGCACGCTGCCACCAGATGCCAGCGGCACCTGAACGTCCGTGCCAATCGCTTGAGGGCTGGCCCGTAGCTCGCGCGGATACCGCACGTTCACGCTATAGCGTTCTCGTCCTTCCACGGTCGTCGTTACCGCTTCGCCGCCGAGCGCCGTGGAGATGACGTTCTGCACGTCCGCCACCATCAAACCGTAGCGGCCGAGCGCGATCCGATCCGGCACGATCTCCAGATAGTAGCCGCCGATGACCCGCTCGGCATAAGCACTCGACGTGCCCGGCACAGCTCTGACTACGGCTTCGACCTGGCGCGCTATCTGCTCCATATCCGCCAGATCGGTACCGAACACTTTGATGCCGACGGGCGTACGGATGCCGGTCGCAAGCATGTCGATGCGGGCACGAATCGGCATGGTCCAGGCGTTAGAGACGCCTGGGAACTGCAAGGCACTATCCATCTCTGTTTTGAGACTGTCGATCGTGACTCCCGCCCTCCATTCAACCTTAGGCTTCAAGTTGATGACCGTTTCGAACATCTCAGTCGGCGCTGGATCCGTCGCGGTCAACGCCCTTCCAGCCTTGCCGTAGACCGAGGCAACCTCGGGAAACGACTTGATGATGCGATCCTGAGTCTGCAACAGTTCGGCGGCTTTAGTTATGGAGATGCCGGGCAACGTGGTGGGCATGTACATCAGCGTGCCCTCATTGAGCGCAGGCATGAACTCGCTGCCGAGTTGGCGGGCGGGCCAGATGGTGACCGCGAGCGCAATCAGAGCCAGCGCAATCGTCACGATCTTTGCGTTGAGCACCCAACGGATCACGGGCCGATAGACCCAGATCAGAAACCGGTTTACGGGGTTTTTGTGCTCCGGAATGATCCGCCCCCGGACGAAGAGGACCATCAACGCGGGCACGAGGGTGACCGACAGAAGGGCCGCTGCCGCCATCGCAAATGTCTTCGTGTAAGCGAGCGGCCCGAATAGACGCCCCTCCTGGGCCTCTAATGTGAAGATCGGCAGGAACGATACGGTGATCACCAGGAGACTAAAGAATAGCGCCGGCCCGACCTCGCTCGCCGCATCGACCAGAATTTTCATGCGCGGTTTTCCGGGCTTCGCCCGCTCAAGATGCTTGTGCGCGTTCTCAATCATGACGATGGCAGCATCGATCATGGCGCCGACAGCAATGGCGATACCGCCAAGGCTCATGATGTTGGAGCCGAGACCGATATACTTCATGGCGGCGAATGCCATCAGGATTCCGACCGGGAGCATGAGGATCGCAACGAGAGCGCTGCGTAGATGAAGCAAAAACACCACGCAGACGAGCGCAACGATAATGCTCTCTTCAATCAGCGTGGTTTTCAGTGTTTCAATTGCGTTCTTAATAAGCTCGGAGCGATCGTAAATCGGAACAACCTCGACCCCTTTCGGTAGGCTCGAAGCGATCTCGGCCAGCCGCGCCTTTACGTTTTCGATTACGGTAAGCGCATTGGCGCCGAATCGCTGGAGCGCGATGCCACTCGCCACCTCTCCTTCGCCATTTAGTTCGGCGATGCCCCGTCGTTCGTCCGGACCCAGTTCGACAAGCGCGATGTCGCGCACGCGCAGCGGTGTCCCGGCATCAGTCTTCAGAACAATGTTCTCAATATCCTGAATGCCTTTGAGATAGCCCCGTCCGCGAACCACGAATTCAAACTCGGACAGCTCCACGGTGCGACCGCCCACGTCGGTATTGTTTGCCCGGATAGCATCACGAAGGTTCTCCAGCGAAATTCCTTGCGCACGCAGCCGCCGCGGGTCCACCACAACGTTGTACTGCTTGACGAAGCCACCGACGCTGGCAACCTCGGCCACGCCTTCGGCTTTGGAGATGCCATAGCGAACTGTCCAGTCCTGCAGCGACCGCAGTTCGGCAAGGTTCATGTCTTTGGCAATCAGCGCATATTGATATACCCAGCCGACGCCTGTCGCGTCCGGTCCCAAGCTAGGTGTGACGCCGAGGGGAAGTCGACGGGTGGCCGCGCTTAGATATTCAAGCACTCGGCTGCGCGCCCAATAGGGATCGGTCCCATCATCGAAAATGACGTAGACGAAGGAAACGCCGAAAAACGAGAACCCGCGAACGACCTTTGATTTCGGAACGGTGAGCATCGCCGTGGTCAGCGGATAGGTGACCTGGTCTTCGACTACTTGGGGCGCTTGGCCTGGATATTCGGTGTAAACGATGACCTGCACGTCCGACAGATCAGGAATGGCATCGAGCGGAAGGGTGCGTACCGCATACACCCCTGCCGCCACCGCGAAGACGGTTCCAACAAATATGAGCAACAAGTTGTGCGCGGACCAAGCGATCAGGCGGGCGATCATTTGGGTTGATCTCCGCTGGTCAATCCTTGCAGAGCCGCTTTCAAATTGCTTTCGGCGTCGATCAGAAAGTTAGCCGCCACCACGATCCGGTCGCCTTCGGCTATGCCCTCGCGAATTTCGACGAAACCCTCCCCCCTTGCACCGAGTTTTACTTCGCGTGGTTGGAAGCGGCCGTCTCCCATATCAAGAATGACTACCTGCCGTGTTCCGCTATCCACGATGGCGCTGTCTGGCACGGCGAGCACGGGTTCCGTTGCCCCCGTGCTGATTTCCACATCGGCATACATGTCCGGCAGGAGCACGTTATCGGCGTTGGGCAGTTCAATGCGGACACGTGTGGTGCGTGTCGCTTTGTTGACCTGCGGATAGATGAGATTGATCTTTCCGTTAAAAGTGCGCCCAGCGAGACTGCGCACGCGCATCGTTGCAGGCTGGCCAAGTTTGACGCCACCGAGATCATGCTCCGGCACGTCAGCAATCACCCACACGACCGAAATGTCGGCGATACGGAAGAGGACTTCCCCGGCAGGAGCTTTCATGCCTTCGATGGCGTTGCGTTCCAGCACCAGGCCGTCGCGCGGGGAAGTCCAACCAATTGTCAATGGAACTTTGCGCGTGCGCTCGATCTCGGCGATGACTTCTGACGGTACGTTCAAATTCTCAAGCCGACGACGCGATCCCTCAAAGCTAGGGTTGGACATGAACTGGGCGGCAGCGATGACGATTTCGGGAGAGTAAAGCTGCAACAATAGCTGGCCTTTGCGGACCCGATCACCCGTCGTGACGTTCTCGACTTTGTCGATAAATGCATCCGAGCGCGTCGACACGACCGTTACTCGACGTTCGTCGACTTGAACGGTGCCCGGCACACGTACCGGACGGACTACGACCCGACGGGTTACATTTTCGGAACGCACGCCGGTGCGCTGCAATTTACCGGGCGATATCTTGATGGTGGAGCCGTCCTCCACTTCGCCATCGTAGACAGGCAGGTAGTCCATCCCCATCGAGTCCTTTTTGGGAACCGGGGACGTGTCGGGTAATCCCATCGGGTTTCGATAGTAGATAATGCGCTTGCTGGCTGGATTTTTGGCGGCTCCGGCTTGAGCAGGCTGCTCGTCGAAATTTACGTCCTCGCTGGCGCGGACCGCGAGGTAGTCGCGCCCGTCCGATGTCTTCTTCGGTTCCGCGGAGTAATACGGCTTCCCATCAGGATCGCGGTAATAAATGACGGAACCACTCGGCGCCGTCTTTGCGGACGATCCGCCCAACATCGTAGGCGCCTGGGCGTATTCGGAGCGGCCCAGCCAATAGCCGGCCGCAAGCGCACCTGCCAACGCTCCTAAAACCAGCAACAGAACGAGGAAGCGTTTCGATGTCGCTGATTTTAATGGGCCGTCCCTTTGGACGTCCTTGTTACGACGTGATGAGGTTTGGTCCATCACTCCGTCACCCGCAGCCGAAATTTACTCTGGAGCGTGCCAGTTTCTCCCTGAATTTTGGCAGCCAACGAAATCTGCCAATTTCCCGCCATCGGCAAGTTAGTTTTGAATCGGTAGACACCCCCTTCGCCTGCGGGTACGGGTTCCAGGTCAGCGGTCATCGTCGCCATTCCGTCCGGCGACATATCGGCACGACGGGCGAAGATCACAGCATCGGGAACTGGCTTACCGGTAGGCTTATGGACCAGGCGCGCGGCAACCACCGCCTCCGAACCCATTTTGACCTCCGCCTTGAGAGGTTCAAAGGCGTAGTCATCAGGCCCGGCAACGGCTGCGGCGCTTAGGCCTAGGGCAATCGCAAGGACAGTCCCCATGAAAACGGGTCTGGCGTGCATCGAAACTCCTCTGATCAGCATCACTCCAATCTGATGCAGGGCGCCGCATAGCCGAAAGCTTATCGCGTGAGGTCGTACCTCAAGCGGCGCACCAGCAATCTCTAAGGTGATGTTAGATCCGGGGAGGTCGGAAGGGCGGACTGCTCAGTTGAGCGTCCAAGCCGAAGCACGCAAACGACGGCATATTGCCGATTGCGATCAGAGGGAACGTCAAATCTGAAAAAGACGCTCCCACAAGCCCAACGGAGATCGACGCGCACAGGGCCATTAACGGACAACCGTTAACCGACTTTTCGCAAGGCATATCCTGACTGTCGCAACAGCCCGGCATAGTAGCGGAAACCGTCGTTTCGGTCGCATTTATGCTCAACGCGAGCGCGCCCCGTGTCGGCATAATCGCTACCGACAGGGCAATAAGAAGGATCAGTATGGCACGTCCGCTGAACATGGTACGCCTTGTGCGCCAAACATAGCCCGTCCGGCATTTTCGCTCAAGAGAGGATATTTGGCTTACTTTCGCTTTGCGCCCATACAAAGGCCCAAGGCACACATCACGGCACAAGGCAGAAGAGAGAGGAGAAGCGGCGCAACTCCCACGGCAATAAACCAGCTCCAATTGAAAGCGAGTCCCCCGACGACCGCGACCGCCGCAACCGCCAGCCACAATCTCCAATCTCTCAGAATTGAGTGGCTAGGTACTTCGCAACATATTCGCGTCGCTTTTTCTACAGTGGAATTGACGGTCGCTTGCGTCATGTGTGTCCTTTCCTGATTCTAATCAGCACATCATCGGGCTCTTGGGCCCCCCCAAATAACGGCATCGCTGCTGGCCGCTGTTGACCACCGGCGCTGGGTGTTCAGCACGCGCCCCTGTGGCCTTGGCTGGCGCGGGCCGATCACCAGACTGCTTTTGGGCAATCCCAGACTGACTGGAGGCACGAGCTTCGTTAGGCCAGTAACTGCGGTCGGTGATGGTCGGCCCGGCGAGAGCTGCGCCTGATAGCGTCGTCACGGCGCAAAGCGTCGCAATCGAGAGAACACGATCCCGGATCATGTTTTCCTCCTAGTGTTCGGAAGCGCGTTGTGCGCTTCCAAGGATAAGTTCGAACCAGGAGGTAAATCCGTTACAGCTTTCCGCTGCCTAGCGTAAATTTTACTGATCCGATCCGGACCGCCGAGTGGCCCAGGCCCGTTACCACCGCAAAAGCCGGGGGCCGAGTTTGGCACCGGCGAAAGTGCATATCGCTATGGTTCCGCCGTACCAGAACGCGACAAACGGCAAAAAATCATCGGTACAATGCAACGCATACGCGGTCGCGCTTACGGCACCCGCCGCCAGACCAGTGAGCGCGCCCGTGCGCACCAAGTCCGTTGGCGCTGTCCGACGAACCGCCCAAACTATAATGGTAAACGGCACAATGGCGATAATCGGAATGGACAGGAGGCATTCCAGCCAGTTGTCACCCATGATCATGTCGTCCCAGAACGAGACCGGCGCCGATCCTAAACTCAAAGCAGCAAGTAAAATGATTACGGCAAACGGCAACGCCACCAATGCGATCGGCGTCGATTGTTCGCCACCGGGCCGAGCGAGTCCAATAAGTGCCACCGACGTTAATGCAAGGATGGCCAGGGTGAAGATTAGCTTGAGGGGCAGATAGCTTAAAGCACGTGGAGCTTCGAGATCGGTTCTGACACCAAGCACGAGAAGCATAGCAACGAGGGCCGCCACTCCGCCCACGAGGATAGCGATCCCGACCGTCCGTTCCACTTGCCCATGAGGCACCGGTTCCACGTTAGTGGCGAGCATTGCGATCAAATCGTCGGTCTTCATTTATAGTCTCGCACCTCAAGAATATGTCTCCCACCTCGTCTGCATCCTGTGGAGAAGGCGTTAACGGTCACACTTTGAGCTATTGCCTATTACTTCGCGAAAACTGGGGTTTAGGTTACAGAGCAAGAGACGGACGGGAAACTTAATTTCGTGGGCTACCCAGCTCGCCAAAGTTGATGGAATACTCATCTACTACATGCAAACTTGAATGGGCGTACACAACGCTCACACTTCCAGAACGCATTCTCCGCGCTTCGATCCTGGCAAACTTACGCTGCTTGCAAATGTCACTGTATTTCGGCGCAACTCGCAATTATGCAATCGACCCATCCGAAGCGAAGCGAAGAGCGATGAATCAAGAGGATAAACTCCGGAGATTGATGTGTGCTGCTCTCAACGGTGATGCGGCGGACTATCGAAGATTGTTGCTGGCGCTGAGCGGACATTTGCGGGCGTATTACAAGGGCCGACTGGTGCGGGCAGGTCGGCAAGTGGCTGAAGCCGAGGACATTATGCAAGAGACATTGATGGCGGTCCATGCCCAGCGGCACACCTATGATCCATCGAAACCGCTCACGCCCTGGGTGTACGCGATCGCGCGATATAAGCTCGTCGACTATCTGCGGCGAACTCGATCAATTCTCACTGAGGTACCGATTGAGAACGCTGGAGAGATTATCGCAGGGGAAGACCGTGCGGCGGCTGAAAGCTCTCATGATTTGGCCAGGCTATTGGCTCGTTTGCCGGAAAAAATGCAGCTCGCCATCCAATGCGTAAAGATCGACGGACTGAGCGTAACAGAAGCGGCAGTTCGATGTGGGATTTCTGAGGCCGCCGTCAAGGTCAACGTGCACCGAGGGCTGAAGGCGTTGACCGCCTTTATCTCACGGGAAAGCAAACATGAAGACGGATGAGTTGACTGCGGGCTCAGTGCCCCAGCTGTACGCTTTACGCGGCGCGCGGCCTTACGCAAATCATTGCGCGCGTCCCTGATGATGCAAAATGCTGATTGCAAAGAATAGGCACGCAATGACGACAGCAACCGCGCGACGAGAAAAGTCGCAACAGCTACGGCGATGTTCCCCAATGGCGTCGTTCCGGCGGAACAGCCAGACCGCGCGCACATTGGCGTCACCATGCCGATGCGGAATGAGGACAATGGCTGCCGCGACGTTCACCGCAAGGGCAATCAAGCCTAAGGCGCCCATTCGCTGCGTTTCCGGTTGTTGAAGGACCAACAGCCGATAGGCAGTCACTCCAAGAACGCCCACACCCACTGACCGTGATAACTCATAAATTGGATTGTGCTAGGCACAAACAAATTTATATGTGCTCTCCCACCCGCTTTATGCGCGCACAAATCCCCGCCGTTTTAGGAAACATTATAAAACGGCGGGGATTGCCTCCCATAATTCGGCAAATCAAGAAGCACTTCATTTATTCTCCAAGAATCTTCTGCAGATTTTCAAGTTCCTCACGCAAGAGTTCCATCTGTTGTCTCAAAGTTCCTTCCACCTGCTCTATCGGACCCGGTGGAGCCATGAGAACAAAAGTGTACACGCTCTTCTCCCCGTTGGGTAAATTGACCATCCACCGAACATTGCTCGGCTCGTGATGCCGGGAACGTCTCCCAGGAGATCGTGAACGGTATGGCCGTGAAATGATGTTCCCTTCGCCATAGATTTGATTTCTAAATGTAGATCCCGGCGGCAATAATACCTAACCACGCGAGCATGAAAAATAATCTGCGAAATTCCTTTGCGCAGTTCCCCCTTGTTTCTCATAAGGCTTTTGCCGATAGACACGAGGAGTTTGGCCGTGTTGATGGCCGCGATAAACCACGCAAGCGGCGGAGCCGCTTGCGTGTTGGAGAATGTAGAAGCGATTATCAAAAGCAACCGCGGATACAAACAGGGTCGAGGTCGTGTAGTGCAGAAATGTAAATATACCCGGCCATGACGTCGTTCTGTTGAGAGGGCGGCTCTATTCCGTCGGCAGCGGGCCCTTGTAATTCTTGTCGTAATATTCCGGGCGCATGCGGTTTGCCACGCCTTCCGCCTTGAGCCTTCCTTCGTATTCCTGGCGGATATACGGATCCTCCATCCAATAGGGGATCGCGGTGCCGCCCTCTGGAATATCCCGGCCGGTATAGTCGGTGTGCTTTTCGCCGGGCGGTCCAGGCTCGCGCCCGGGGTTGAAGGGACCGAACCAGGCGGAGAGCCGCAGCGGTTCCTTCGAGGCTGCGAAATGCTGGTGGTACCAGCGCGCCCCGCCGGGCGCTGCGGTGACGATACCGCCAAACTCGTAATCAACGCGTTGGACCTCCTCGCCCTTGCCATCCTTCCACGGAGTCACGCCGTTCCGCTCCGGCCAAGTGTAGGTGTAGCCCTTGCCGGTCAGGCAAACGAGCACCGCCGCAGACGTATGCGCATGCGCCTTGGAGTAGCGGCCATTCTCGTGCTGGCCGATCCAGTAATAGAACTGGTTGTTGGTCATGAAGGGTTCGACGCGGCGCCAGCCCGGAGAACGGCGGTTATCGAGCGGCAGGTCGCAGTTGATGACGTCCGGGATGAAGTTGGTGCGGCGCATGGCGAGGCCGCGCACCGGATCGGGCTCGACGTCGTCCTTATATTTGTAGAAGTCGTCGGCGCCGCTGAAACGGTCGGTGAACTTGAACGGATTGTTGAACACGGCATCAACATTGTTGATCATGTTCAGCACGTTCGGCGCGGTTGTGCCGCTGAGCAGCAGGGCAGGGCTGGAGCTGGCGTTGACGATGCGGTGCATGGCATTCATCGGGATCGAGAACATCGAACCCTTCTGCCACTCGAAGGTGTGGCGCTTGTTGTCGCCTTCCAGCCAAACCTCGGTGGTGCCGCGGCCTTCGAGCACGAGGAAGATTTCCTCGTACATGTGCTTTTCGGGATTGAGTGCGCCCGCGCCCGGCACCTCGACCACGTAGCAGCCCCATTTGCCTTCGGTGCCGTGCAACTGGATGTAGCTGCCGCGGCCACCTGTGCGCTTCCACGGCTTCAGAGGCAGATCCTGCGTGCGCTTGCAGCCGACGCCGCGGAAAATCGGAATGCCTTCCGACTCCATGAACAGGTCATAGGGAGTTTTCGGCCGGCCGAATTCGCCGAAGCCGGCCTTCCTGCCGCCGGATGGTTCGTGCCAATGGGATTTCGCGGTTACTTCATGCATGACAACGCGTTTCCTCTTTGCTGGCGCTGCAAGCGCCGTGTGGGGGCAGCCGCCAGGAGTGGGCGTTTTATTTCATTCTTCTCCGATTATTTTCTGCAGTCGCTCGGCGATCGGTTTCGGTGTCGCCACGATCTCAGCAACGATTTTCTGCAGGTCCGCACCGGACACCGGATTGATATCCATCTTTGCTTTCTCCGCCGCAGCGAGGAAGTTCGGATCCTTCATGGTCGCGTCAAAGGCGGCCCGCAGGGCCTTCACCCGCTCCTCGGGCACGCCGGGGCTGGTGAAGATCGGCCGGCCGATGGTGGTCGGTGCCGACAATAGCTTTAAGAGCGCCCGATCGTCGTTATTTTTCGCGAGGTCGATGAGCAGCGGCACGTTGGGCAGGTCCGGCGCTTTGGTGAGCCCGATCTGCGCGAGAACGTTGATCTTCTTTCCCTTGATCCAGTCAGCCTTGGTCGATTTCCACGAGGCCCAGGCATTGGAACCGCGCCCGTCGACCTCGCCCCGCTCCATAGCGAGATTGATGTCATTGCCGCCCGGATAGCCGATGATGACCTTAAACTTGGTGCCGAGCACCGCATTCATCGCCTTGGGATATTGCGACGACGTGCTGCCGCCGGTCGCGCCCATGGAGATTTCCGTTTTCATGGCGTCCTCGATCGTCTTCACTGGCGAGGTGTGCCACGTCACCGTGGTGTTGTTGTCAGCATTCGGGTTGCCGATATAGATCAGCTTCGCGGTGTCGATTGTGAAGTCTTTTTCCCCCATGACCTGCGCGATCGAGAGCGATTGGTCCGCAGTAGCGAGCACGCTACCGTCCTTCGGCGCCCGGCCATAAATCCAGTTCGCCGCGGTGCGGCTGCCGGCGCCCGGCATGTTACGCGGCACGATGGTAGGCTTGCCGGGGATATGCTGGCCGAGGAATTGGCCCACAAGCCGCGCATAGAGGTCGTAGCCGCCACCGGGCGAATAACCGATGATCAGGTCGACATTCTTGCCTTTGTAAAACTCTTCCACCGACTGTTGCGCCAGCGCAGGAACAATCGACGCCGGTACCGCACAACCCGCGACAACGGTTGTCAGGACGGCAAACCGCCGAAAAGTTATCATTGTTTCCTCCAGGTACGAAGCTGCTTGCGGCAGCCGGTTGTTCTGGCGCCTGTCTACAGGCGAAGGGCAAAAAGAACTGCACCATGTTGTGCCTCTATAAATGCTTTGGAACCGATGTCGTCCAATACAATTCTGTGCTGAAATGATATCTGTAGCGCATGAATCAGAGGAACGCCGTGCGCGGCTTCGATTGGAACCATCTGCACTATTTTCGGCTCGTCGGGCGGCTCCAGCACGTTACCCGCGCGGCCGAGCAGCTCGGCATCAGCCAGCCTGCCCTGAGCCGAGCGCTGGCCCAGCTCAATGCCCGGGTCGGAGTTCCACTCCTCCAACGCTCGGGCCGCTCGATCCGCCTCACGCGCTACGGCGAAAAATTTCTCCACCGCATCGAACGCGCCTTCCGCGAAATCGACCAGGGCCGGCTCGAACTCGACGACATGGCAAAGCCGGGAAGAGGCACGGTCGCACTCGGTTTCCTGCGCACTTTGGGAACGGAGTTCGTGCCTCGCCTGGTGCGCTGCTTCAGAGTCGATTACCCGCAGGTGCAGTTCGAGTTCACCCAGGGCAATGGTGCCAGCCTGGCGACGCAACTGGATCACGGCGAGGTCGATCTCGTCTTTACTGCCGCGCTCAAGAACCACGCCGCCTTTTCCTGGACCAAGATCGCCGATCAGGAACTGCGTCTGATCGTGCCCTTATCGCATCCCCTGGCGCGGCGCCGGTCGGTGACGCTCAACCAGGTCGCCCACGAATCCTTCGTCTCGTTCAAGCCCGGGCACGCGATGCGCCGATTGACCGACGAACTGTGCCAGGCAGCCGGCTTTA